>LSQX01177266.1_pt1 | contig 116663 bp, 97 predicted proteins | sample 654561 | NCBI WGS metagenome assembly LSQX01 (sample SAMN04489861, study PRJNA283612) | anaerobic digester metagenome | isolation source: 4 biogas reactors fed with cattle manure at either 37C or 55C with and... | place: Denmark: Kongens Lyngby | collected 2014
GATTCAGGTGTAGTCAAAAGTAAGGTATGTAGAATTGACGGTGAATTTGATATTGAAATAATACAATTATATTATAATTTAACAAAGAATTATTTTACAGATAAGACACCAGATAGCATACCGGCAATTAACTTGCAAAATTTAATTACTGCCCTTGGGGATAAATTATTAATAATGCTTCCGCTTCTGACTTCCTTAGATGAACTTATCAATGAATGCAAAATTCCGCAAATTATAACAACAGGTCATGAGAATATTTTTCATCATCGAGCTTTAACTCCATATTCTCACGATATCTTAAATCTCCTTTCAAATCAAGATGCTGTTTTAAAAATTCTATCAAATGCACAAGACGGAATTTCAGTGCAAATTGGTCAGGACAACGGCATATATGAATTGCTGCATGCCGGAATCGTAACAAGCCGATACAACTTATCTGAGAATATTTCCGGAACGCTTGCGATAATAGGTCCAATGGGTATGGATTATTCAAAATATATACCATATATAAAATATGTTACCGATACGGTTACTCAAACATTAAAAACAAACTTATAGGAGAACGTAATGAAAAAGAAAGACAATATTGAAAAAAATGCAAAAGAAACAGTAGATAATGCAAAAGAAACAGCAGGCAATGCTGAAGCTACAGTTGAGAATCACGAACTGACTGAACTTGAAAAACTACAATCTGATTATAATGATATAAACGACAAATACTTACGTGTTCTCGCTGAATATGACAATTTCAGAAAACGTAGTATACGAGAGAAAGAAAATATTGCAATCGATGCGAAAATATCCGTAATTGAAAAACTCCTTCCTGTTATTGATAATCTTGAAAGGGCTCTTGCAAGCGGTAATGAAAATGATTCTCTCCAAAAAGGCGTAGAAATGATTATGACTCAGCTTACCCAAACACTTGCAGACATAGGCGTTGAAGCATTTGGGGAAACTGGAGATCACTTTGATCCCAACTTCCACAATGCAGTAATGCACGACGAAGATGAGAGTGAGAGCATAAATGTCATTTCTGATGTATTTGTAAAGGGGTATAAATTTGGCGACAGAGTAATTCGACCTGCAGCTGTTAAAGTTATCAATTAATTCTAATAGCGACAATCACTTATAACTTTATTAATGATATTCTAAAATATATTGGTTGTTCATAATTATTTTACAATTTACCTATTGACAAACCATTTAATATGAAGTATACTGTAATCAAGGATTAGCACTCATTGACATAGAGTGCTAATCAATCAAAAAAACGAACTTATAAAATAAATTTTGGAGGAATTTATATGTCAAAAATTATTGGTATAGATTTAGGTACAACAAACTCATGCGTTGCTGTTATCGAAGGAGGAGAACCTGTAGTTATTCCTAATGCTGAAGGAGCAAGAACAACTCCGTCAGTTGTCGGTTTCGGCAAAGACGGTGAGCGCATGGTTGGTCAGGTAGCAAAACGTCAGTCAATTACAAATCCTGACAGGACGGTTTCTTCCATCAAACGCCAGATGGGAAGCAATTATAATGTCACTATTGACGGCAAGAAATATACACCTCAGGAAATATCTGCAATTATTCTTCAAAAATTGAAGACTGATGCTGAAAGTTATTTGGGTGGAAAGGTTACTGATGCCGTTATCACTGTACCCGCATATTTTACTGATGCACAGCGTCAGGCAACAAAAGATGCCGGCAAAATTGCAGGACTTAATGTCCAGAGAATTATCAATGAGCCCACAGCGGCAGCACTTGCTTATGGCATAGATAAAGAAAATGACCAGAAGGTTATGGTATATGACTTGGGTGGTGGCACTTTCGACGTTTCTATTATCGAAATGGGTGAAGGTGTTCAGGAAGTTCTTGCTACTGCAGGTAATAACCGTTTAGGCGGAGATGATTTTGACACAAGGATCATCAACTGGCTCGCTGACAGTTTCAAACAAAGTGACGGCATTGACCTTCGTGGTGATAAGATGGCAATGCAGAGACTTAAAGATGCAGCTGAAAAGGCAAAAATTGAGCTTTCTGGTGTTACAACATCCACTATATCTCTTCCGTTCATTACTGCCGATGCATCCGGTCCAAAGCACCTTGAGAACACTCTTACAAGAGCTAAGTTCAATGAGCTTACTGCTGATTTGGTTGAAGCAACAATGGGACCCGTACGTCAGGCTATTTCTGACTCAGGTCTTAAGATTGCAGAAATCGATAAGGTTCTTATGGTTGGTGGTTCTTCAAGAATCCCGGCTGTTCAAGATGCAATTAAAGCATTCACAGGCAAAGAGCCCTTCAAGGGAATCAACCCCGATGAATGTGTTGCTGTCGGAGCCGCTATTCAGGCTGGTGTATTAGGTGGCGATGTTCAGGGCTTATTGCTTCTTGACGTAACTCCTCTTTCACTTGGTATAGAAACATTAGGTGGCGTCTGCACTAAGATAATTGAAAGGAATACAACAATTCCTGTGAAGAAAAGTCAGATATTCTCCACAGCTGCAGATAATCAGCCGAGCGTTGAAGTTCATGTGCTTCAGGGTGAGCGTGAATTTGCAAAAGACAACAAGACATTAGGCGTATTCTCACTCGATGGTATTCTTCCTGCACGCAGAGGCACACCTCAGATTGAAGTCACTTTTGACATTGATGCTAATGGCATAGTTCATGTTTCTGCTAAGGATTTAGGCACAAAGAAAGAACAAAGCATTTCTATAACCTCTTCTACAAATATGTCCAAAGAAGATATTGAAAAGGCAGTAAAGGAAGCTGAGCAGTTCGCTGCTGAAGATAAAAAGCGTAAGGAAGAACTTGATGTTCGTAATGAAGCCGATCAAATGGTTTATCAGAGTGAAAAGATTTTAGCCGATAACGATGATAAGTTCGATGAATCTGAAAAGAGTGCAGTTAATTCTGCCATAGATTTGCTCAAGGAAGCTCTTAAAGGTGAAGATATAGAACTTATTCGCAATCGTAAGGATGAACTCACAAAGGAATTCTATGCAATTTCTGAAAAGCTCTATAAGGCAAATGCTCCCGAAGGAGATGTGGGCTTTGATCCCAATACAGCAGGTTTTGATCCTAACTCTGCTCCCAACCCTGATGGCTCCTATGATGCAGATTATACTGACGTAGACGAATAAAAATCAAGGCGTAGGATTTCTTATCCTACGCCGTATAGGTGTTTATAATGGCAAAAAAAAGAGATTACTATGAAGTACTGGAAATCAATAAAGATGCAAGTGATGATGAAATAAAGAAAGCTTATCGACAAAAAGCAAAGCAATTTCATCCAGACTTAAATCCTGATGACAAACAGGCTGAAGAGAAATTCAAAGAGGCAAATGAAGCGTATGAGGTTCTCTCGGATACAGATAAAAGAGCTAAATACGACCGTTTCGGACATGCAGGAGTAGATCCATCTTACTCAACAGGTCAAGGTACAGGTTATTCGCCCTTTGAAGGCTCTATGGATTTTGACATTGGAGATATTTTCAGCTCCTTCTTTGGTGGTGGTTTTGGTCAAAGCTCAAATCCAAATCCCAATGCACCGCAAAGAGGCAGTGATATTCAAACAACTATCACTATTTCATTTGAAGAAGCAGCAAAAGGATGTAAAAAGACAGTATCCATTCCCAGAATTGAAGTCTGCGATGAATGTTCAGGAAGCGGTGCTGCAAAAGGGACCAGTACACACACTTGCCCTGATTGCAATGGTCGAGGTTATATTAATGTACAAACAAGAAGTCTTTTCGGTATGATGAATACACAAAAGACTTGCTCCAAATGTAGCGGAAAAGGCAGTGTTTTTGATACCCCTTGTTCCAAATGCAAAGGAAAAGGCAGAATTCGCAGAAATGTTGATATTGATATAAATATTCCTGCTGGTATTGATGACCAGCAAGCTGTAACCATAAGAGGACAGGGCAATCGTGGTATTAACGGCGGAGCTGCCGGCGATCTTCGTATTGGTATTAATGTTCGTCCGCATCCTTTCTTTGAGCGTGATGGTTATAACGTATGGTGTGATTTTAATATCAGTTTTGCTCAAGCAGCATTAGGTGATGAACTTAAAGTTCCAACTCTTGATGGTTTTGTAAAATATTCAATTCATCCGGGAACTCAACCGGAAGATATATTCAAATTAAGTGATAAGGGCATTCAAAGATTGAACGGCAGAGGGCGTGGAGATCAATATGTAAGAATACATGTTCAAGTACCTAAAAATCTTAACGACAAACAAAAGGAACTTATCAAACAACTTAATAGTGAACTGGGTGGCAAAGAGATAAAGGATAATAACAAGAAAGGTTTTTTCGGTAAAAAGAAATGAAAGCTGTAATTCAAAGGGTTACCGATGCATCTGTTACTGTTGATGGAAAAGTTGTAGGAGAAATCGGTAACGGTTTTATGATATTACTCGGTGTCTGCGAAGGTGACACGGAGAAAGATGCTGAAATTTTAGCCGAGAAAACATCGAAACTTCGGATATTTACCGACGAAAATGACAAAATGAATCTTTCGCTTATTGATATTGATGGCGAATGTCTTGTTGTGTCGCAATTTACACTTTGTGCTGATGTCCGAAAAGGGAACAGACCATCATTTTCTGGTTCTATTGCACCTGATGAGGCCAACAGATTATATGAATATTTTATGCAGAAACTAAAAGATTTTGGAATCAGAAAAGTTGAGCATGGAATATTTGCAGCAGATATGGATGTTAAACTGACAAATAACGGTCCCGTAACTATCCTTTATGACAGCTTAACCTGGAGAAGATAATGAAAATAGAAAAATTTCCCAGTCCTTCCATGAATCAAAACTGCTTTATTCTGACAGATAACAATGAATCGGTCATTATTGACCCCGGTCAAGAAAATAAAGTCCTGCTGGATAGAATAAAAGAACTCAATGTTAAATATATACTTTTAACACATGGTCACTATGATCATATCGGAGCTTTAGCCGCCGCTAAAAAGCTTAGTGGTGCCAAGGTTTGTGTTCATGCTCTCGATGCAGATAAGCTTTCGGATGTATCAAAATGTATGGCTGATGCTTTTGGCATAAATAAAATTGAAAAAATAGAACCGGATATTATCTTAAACGATAATGATGAACTAACTTTTGGCTCAAAAACAATAAAAATTTTACACACACCCGGTCATTCGGCTGGCAGTGTATCTTATGTTATAGATAATCATATATTTACCGGAGATACATTATTCTGTCTTACCTATGGAAGATACGATTTTTTTGATGGAGATGTCCGAGCTCTTGTTGCTTCAATAGACAGACTTATGGAATATCCGGACGAATACGTAGTGCATCCGGGACATAATATTGACACTACAATCGGTGCAGAGCGTAGTCGAAATCGTTATACACGCTTAAAAAGAATTATATGATATTAAATATAAATGACCACAAGTATCATTATGAACTTGAAAATATTTGCAGATTGTTTTTCCCGTATGAACCTCTTACTGTTACTGAAAGTAATGTAATAAATACAAATAATAATACTATCAATGTGTTTGAAAATGATTCATCTTTATCAGTTTCCGGCAGCCTGTTTGAGCATATTTTTTCAAAAACAAGAGATTACGAAAAAAATATCGCTGACGATGAGTTGATTATTGAATCGGCGTTATTTTTATTTGAAATATTTTCAAATATTACCAACATCAGACCGCATTGGGGAATACTTACCGGAGTTCGTCCTTCTAAACTTATGCACACTCTGATTGATAAAAATGGCAGGGAAGAGGCTCAAAATTATTTTATAAACAGACTATTAGTAACTCCGGAAAAGACAAAATTAACTTATGATGTAGCTCAAAATGAAAATAAAATAATCTCTCTTTCTAAACCTGAGCATTATTCTTTATACATTTCAATTCCGTTTTGTCCAACAAGATGTTCATACTGTTCTTTTGTATCTCATTCTGTTGAACAGGCTAAAACATTAATTCCGTTATACATAAAGAATCTTTGTGAGGAGATTAAATATACAGCCCAAATTGCTGATAAGCTAAATTTAAAATTGTCAACAATATATTGGGGAGGCGGTACACCGACTTCATTAAATGTTGAACAAATTGATATGATAGCAAAAACTATCAAAGAGAACTTTGATGTCAGTGCAGCTATAGAATACACTGTTGAAGCAGGCAGACCGGATACAATTACATTTGAAAAGCTACAAACACTTTCAGAAAATAAAGTTAATAGAATCAGCATCAATCCTCAAACTTTTAATGACGATGTTCTTATGGAAATAGGACGTAAGCATACTACTCAAGAAACTCTTACAGCTTACAACCTTGCAAAAAAATTCGATTTTAATATAAATATGGACTTGATTACCGGACTTCCGACTGATACGGTAGATAGTTTCAAGAATAGCATTGATACCGCTATAAATCTTAACCCTGACAATATAACAATTCATACTTTAGCACTTAAAAGAGCAAGCAAATTAGTGTCTCAAATTGGTATAGATAAAGCAACAGGAGATACACAAAGCATGCTTGAATATGCAAATAAAAATTTAGAGAATAATGGATACATTCCTTACTATTTGTATCGCCAAAGCCGCACAATCGGTAATCTTGAAAATGTAGGTTGGGCAAAAGTAAATACCGAATGTTTTTACAATGTATATATGATGGAAGAAGTTCATTCTGTGTTCGGATGCGGAGGTGGAGCTGTAACAAAGCTTAGGAACCCTTTCAACAATGAAATATCAAGAATTTTCAATTTTAAATATCCGTATGAGTATAACAATCGATTTAATGAGATATTAGAAAGAAAAAATAATATAATTACTTACTATAATTCTATAAAAATGCCGTAATTACGGCATTTTTTTGAAAAAAGACTTGATTTTTCTTATCTAATGATGTATAATGATTTAGCTGTTTGAGGGGCTCGATTATGATAGAAAATTTTTATTTCAAGGATAATTATAATATAAATGATCTTATTGAAATAATGAAGATTTTGCGTAGTCCCGAAGGATGCCCTTGGGATGCGGAACAAGATCATGCATCAATCAAAAAGAGCTTAATAGAAGAAACATATGAAGTCATTGAGGCAATCAACAAAAATGACAGGGAACTTCTTTTGGAAGAATTAGGAGATGTTCTGCTTCAAGTTGTTTTTCATGCACAAATGGAAAGCGAAATTGATTCATTTGATTTTGATGATGTTTGTGATGGTATCTGTAAAAAATTGATAATACGTCATCCTCACGTATTTGGTGATGTTCAAGTCGAAAACAGTGAGCAAGTTTTAAGCAATTGGGATGATATTAAGCGTCAAACCAAAGAACACAAAACCACCACTCAAGCTATGAATTCTGTCCCTCGTGAACTTCCTGCACTTATGCGAGCAACTAAAATACAAGTAAAGGCTAAAAAAGCTGGTTTTGATTGGGATAATGTTGACGGTGCTTTAGCTAAAGTGTTTGAAGAAGCAAATGAGCTTCAAGTTGAAATTGATAGAAATTCCGATAAAATTGAAGAAGAGCTTGGTGATTTACTATTTGCAGTAGTAAATGTATCGAGGTTTTTGAAAGTTGATGCAGAAGAGGCTCTTACAAGTGCAACAGATAAGTTCTTTAATCGCTTTTCAAAAATTGAAAAACTTGCTACGGAGCGAGGTTTTAATATGAAAGAATCTTCCCTTGAAGAACTTGATAAGTTGTGGGAAGAAGTGAAGAAAAAAGATATTTAATCCATCAGGATTTAATATAAATCCAAAACAAAAAGGAGGTAAGAAAAAATGAAGAAGTCTGATTTAGTTGCTGCTGTTGCTGAAAAACAAAATCTTTCCAAGAAAGATGTAGAAGGCGTTATCAATGCTGCCATCGAAGAAATCAAGGTTGCTCTCGCAAAAGGCGACAATGTTCAGCTTATTGGTTTCGGTACTTTTGAAGTACGTGAACGTGCAGAAAGAGTTGGCAAGAATCCCAGAACAAAGGAAACTATCACAATTCCCGCTTGTAAAGTTCCCGCATTCAAAGCCGGCAAAGCTCTTAAAGATGCAGTTAAATAATTATTATATAAATCACCGAGCAAGTTTTTCTTGCTCGGGTGTTTTTTATCATATGTATATCTTGTCAAGGAAAAAGGGAAGTCTCATTCGCTTTTTTTCTTGCCTTTATCATCATTAATATTAGCAAGGGGATTTGAATCAATTGCATTCTTCAGTTGTTCACTAACAATATGCGTATAAATCTCGGTAGTGGAGGTTGATTCATGTCCAAGAATTTCTTTTAACAAAAGCACGTCAACATCTCCGTATTGATACATAAGCGTTGCTGCGGTGTGGCGAAGTTTGTGTGTTGAAAAACCCATTCCGTCAAGACCGGCTTTTTCAAGTGAAGTTTTAACAATATGCTGGACGGTTTTAGGACTTATTCTTGTAAGTCTATTACTTAAAAATAAGGCGTTTTTGTCAATTACATTATCAACAGGTCTGTAATTAAGATAATTGTTAATAGCAGCGATACAAGCATTATTAAGATAAATCGTGCGTTCTTTGTTGCCTTTACCGACAACTCTAATTGTATTATCGGAACGAATGTCGGTTAAATTTAACGAAACAAGCTCGGATAGTCGCATACCGCAGTTTAAGAATAATGTCAAAATAGCATAATCCCGTGCTTGATTTTTTCCTTCAACCGCACTTAACAAATCTTTACTTTGTTCTAACGTCAAGTATTTCGGCAAACTTTTCTTTTGCTTTGGTGATTCCAGATTTTCCATTGGATTTGACGAAATCTTATGGGTATTATTGTAGAGATAATTATAGAAAACCCTTATAGATGTCGTTTTTCTTGCACGTGCAGCCGTATCATTATCACGTTCGGTTTTACAATACACAAAAAACTTATAAGCATCTGCTAAAGTCAACGAACCTAAAAAATCAGCCGTGCAATCAATAATATCAATATCATCAATCGGAGTATTTTTAAATTCAGGCTTCTTTTGTTTGAATTGATATTTTATAAACAACTTAATATCAAGAGCATATTCATTTACCGTCGTTTGTGAATTGTTTTTAATAACGCTTAAATAGTTCAAAAATTCAATCAGTACTGCCGGCAACTCATCAGCATTCTTAATTGCCAAATCTGTAACACCTCACTCCCCCAAATTATACAAAACTTTAATTTTGTATAATTATCCACATCTAAGAAAAAGCAGAAATGCCTAATTCCTGCCGTATTTACGCATAACATGGCGGACTGCCATCCCCACTACTACCAGTGTCATAAAAGCACAAAAATTACCGAAACTGTTGCTACGCATATCTATACCTCCTCAATAAACTGAATTATTGACCCGAAATCTTCAAGTTGTTTGTTTTTAATTCCAATTATTTGAATGTTATGCTTATCAAAAAAATTTCTGATAATATATCCTTGCGGATGTAAATCAATATCACCGTTAAAAAAATACTTATTGTAAGAAATCAAGCCACCGGCACCGCCGATAAAACCATATTTATAGCCATTTAATTTAACATGACCGGGTTCTAACTTCAGAACGTCAAAACCAATGGTTTTTGCTTTTTCATATATTCCCCAATCTTCCGTAATTATTGAATTTTCGTTTAATATTACCATATTACATTTTGAATAGCCCTGATTTATATTCACAATTTCGTAACATTTTCGCAACATCTGCAACAAATCCGCTTGAACAGTTTTAGTGTTGCAAAAACAATATTTACCCACGATTGCAACATTAAATTTAGCATCATCGGGATATGATAAACCTAATTGACCATTTTCTGCCTTAATAATTTTACCATTTCCAAGATAAAGTAAATTCAAATCGGCGTGAGTTGAGATGTTTTCCGGCAAATCTTGATTGGGAGCAACATCAATAATACTAATATTATATTGATTTAGCAAATATTTTGCATCTTTCCCAAGTCTGCCGGCAAAAATCTGTTTACAACTTCCCTGCGGAATATTAGGTTGTTTTACATACTGTTCCATCAAAGCAATGCGTCATAAGCTTTACGAATATCTGAAGCACCGATAATTTCAATGTCAAATTCTTTTGGATTTGATATTGATTTTAAGCTCATTTGAGGAATAACGCAACGTTTAAAACCTAATCTGGCTGCTTCTGCTATTCTCTGTTCGCAAGCCGTAACATTTCTGACTTCTCCGGCTAATCCTATTTCGCCAAAAGCAAGAACATCATCGCGTACAACTTCATCTTTTAAACTCGAAATAAGTGCCATAGCAACAGATAAATCTGATGCAGGCTCGTCAATGCGAAGTCCACCGACAATATTGATATAACAATCCATATTACCGAAGAAATATCCGCAACGCTTTTCTAAAACTGCCAAAATCATTGAAAGACGATTATAGTCAAAGCCGGTTGCCATTCTTCTCGGATTTCCGAAACCGCTTGGAGTAACTAAAGCTTGAACTTCAGCCAAAATCGGTCTTGAGCCTTCCATCGTGCAAGCTACACAAGAACCGGAAGCATTTTTCGGTCTGCCGCTTAACATCATTTGAGACGGGTTGGGAACTTCAGCAAGTCCGTCATTTCGCATGTCAAACACACCAATTTCATTGGTAGAGCCAAATCTGTTTTTTACGGCTCGCAATATACGATACGATAAATTCCTTTCACCTTCAAAATAAAGAACGGTATCAACGATATGTTCAAGAACTTTTGGGCCGGCAATGTTTCCGTCTTTGTTGACATGTCCGACAAGTATAATGGGAATATCTAAAGTTTTAGCCGTGCGATTAAAGAGGTTTGTGCATTCTCGAACCTGAGTTAAACTTCCTGCTGAAGACTGAATTTCTGTGATTTCCATCGTTTGTATTGAGTCAACCATAACTATATCAGGTTTGCTCTGTGAGATATATGAACATATCTTCATGCAATCGGTTTCAGTCAGAATTGATAGATTTTCAGTATGGACATTCAATCTGTCAGCTCGAAGTTTAATCTGATGAGCAGATTCTTCACCGGTAACATAGAGAACTTTCAGATTTTTACCAAAATGTTCACAGACTTGGAGCAATATGGTTGACTTGCCGATACCGGGATCGCCGCTTAATAACACGACCGAACCCTTGATAAGCCCGCCACCCAATACTCTGTCAAATTCTTTCAATTTGGAAAAATAACGATGTTCACGAATGTTTTTAATGCTATTTAATGTTACGGGAGAAAAATCCGTATGTGAAATACGGCTTTGACTTCCCTGTCCCGATTTGATAGGAACAATTTCCAGTTCTTCTAAGGTATTCCATTCTTTGCATTTTTGGCATTGACCGTACCAAGTAGCAGATTCAAAACCACAAGAAGTACATACATAAACGGATTTTTCTTTAGGAGACAATCAAATTCCTCTATTCGTTTTCATCTTCTGACGCATTAATATTTGAACTTTCATCAGTTTTTAAAGGCTCTGTTTCTTTTTCAGACTCAAGCTCAACGGTTTCTTCGTTATTTTCATTGTTATCATCGTTATTTTTATTATCGCTCATATCATTATCTTCAACAACAATAATAATATCATCTTCTTCATTGATGACAGTGGCAACATCATCTTCAATTAAATCTGTGGCAGTCGATTCGTCAATATCACCTTCGATTAAACTTTCATCACTCGCTTCATCAGTTTCTTGTTCAAGATATTCAAAGGGAGTAAAATTGGCAAGAGTTAATGCATTAACAATCTTTGAATTCTCTCCAAATATACCTTTCTTTTTGAGAATTAAGAATAAAGCAATTAGAATAATCGTTATAATTGTAATACCTGCACCGAGGATAAGACCGGAAGGCATATAGTCAAACTCAATTTCGTGATGACCGGCAGAAATATCAAATGCAAGAAATGAGTTTGCTACTGAATGATATTTTGATTTATCAAGCACTTGACCGTCAATTTTAACTTTCCAACCCTCGTCATAAGGAATTGAGGTAAAAAGCATAGAATCTTCAGCTACATCAATATATCCACCTAAATGAGTGCCGTTATCAAAGCTGTTGACTACAAAAACACCATTATCTTTAATTTTTTCATAGCAATCAATGTAATCATTTTCATCCATAACAACACAATAAAGCTGGAATGAACCATTGTTTGCTTCTTCTGTCGGGAGTTCGATATTAAGCACGGCGTCCTCGTTTGTGCTGATATGCCCTAAGTCAAGCAGATATGAAGTGGAAATATCATAATTGAATGTTTTAGCCTCAATTGAAGCCGTAACACTCTTAATCTCGCTTGAGGACATGTAGATATAAACATTGCCGGAAGTTTCGGGAGTAATAGTAAGCTCAAGGTTTGCATATTTCCCTGATTCGGTCTTGTTATATGCAACAGAACCTGCAGCAAGATCAGATTCGCTGATATCACCAAGATTTGTTGAGTCGGCAACTACGGGTGTAATTCTATCAAAAATATCATCTACACCGATTGCATACTTAAAGAAATTTGATTGGACATTAAAAGGATTTGTATCTGTTGTAATCCACATATCCTTCAAGGATGGAGATACGCTATAAGCAACCGGAAGATTATAGTTAAATCTGTACAAAGTTATCTTATCATTGAAATTTAACTCAGTATAAAGAATATCATTATGAATTCTCTTATCGTTGTCATAGATATATTTTATTCCCCACATTGCATTATAAACTGCGGTTTGAGGGAAATATGTATAGCTATTGACATCATTACCGTACATACCTAACTTTCTCTGCAATTTGGACACACTTTCGTATGCCATTGATGAGAAAATTGAAACACCGTTATAATAGTACCAAGATGCATCCATACGAGTAAGAAGGTCGGAAAGCTCTTCACGGTAGAATGTGTTTTCACCTTCTATTTCATCGACATAATCGCTCATTTCGACAAAATCTTCATACTGTTCAGTATAATATTCTTTAGCTTGAGTGATAAGGAAATTATCCGTATCTACAATTATTATTTCAGTAATAATTGAACAAACAAGCAATGCCATCATTGCAGACTTAAAGAATTTCGGCTGTGTTAACGCAATAAGTATCATTGCATAGACAGCAGCAAAAACTATTGTTTGTAATACAACATTGTTGTCAACATTTTTAGAAGTAATTTTTTCCGCTAAAACAGCCATAAATATTACAGCTGCCGACACTAAGCCTATTTGTTTAGGCTTATATTCATCGATTGAATTAAATGCCTTATACGCAAAGAAAAGCAAGAAAAAAGAATAGGCAAAAGACCAGCGATAAGGTAAATCATTCGGGAAATGGAAGCCATGCCAAATGAAGTTAAGATAGTTTAAATTAAAACTGAAGTAACAAAACGCAAACAAGATACTGGTTGCTATTTTTTCTTTGAATGTAACCTTTTTTGAAAAGAAATATAAGGGAGCAAGTATGAGCGGTAAAATACCGGTATACACGTTCGGTAAAACGTCTTCCCCACTGCTTCTTATTGTTGGTTCTGCTCCTGCTAAATGATTTGCAATAAAATCAAAGAAATTAAAATATTGCTTGAATTCATCTGGAAAATTATTACCTGTTGCTGATGAGGTCTTAAGAACAAAATATACAGGAATAAGAGCAATCGCAGCTAATAAGAATGCAAGAATAGAATAAAATGCAAAATTAACACCGGTCGTTAAAAATTTACTGTTAAGACAGTTTTTATAAAATAATTTAGCCTTGGCAGAAAACGGAAGACGGTTATATTCACTTCGTCTTAATTCATAGTCAAGTTTATTATTGATAGTTCCAAATTCATATTTACTGAAATAGTGATAAATAAAATATACAACAGCGATAATACAAATCATATAAGCCATATAGTAACTTGTGAGCATTACCAAGCATAGTGCTCCGCAATAAATATAGGGCTTCTTTTTTCCGTCAATAATATACTGTATACCTAAAATGACAATCGGCAAAATGCACATACCATCGAGCCACATAATGTTCCAATAATATGCCATAAACCAACCGCAGAAAGCATAAAGCAATCCAAAACCGGTAATTGAAATATCATTTCGATTAAATGACTTTTTTAGGAAATATGCAAAAGAGCCGGCGGCAATAGCATTTTTTACTAAAATCATACCGGCAATTGCCTCGGGCATATTCTCATGTCCCATTATAAGCATAATTATTATTCCAAGAGGACTTGAGAGATAGTTTAAGAAGTTGCCGGTGAAACTTGATCCGCCACCGGTGCACCAAGAATAAAGCAAAGAATCAAAATTCACTATGCGTTCATAAAGTTCAGCAAAAAGAGGACCGTACTGATGATAAAGATCCATACGCAGAATGGTATTTGAACCAAGCGGCCAGAATTTATACACCATATAGGCAAATATCATCAATGCAGCTGAGATAAGAGCTGCAAAAATAATATACTTATTCTCTCCAAAGAACAGAGAAAACTTGCCTTTTTTCTTTGTTAACTTATTATTAGGAATTTCCGTTTCAGGTGGAGAAATATTCTCAAAAACATCAATATTACTCATATTTTCCATAATTAACTCCTTAAAGTGCAAACATATACGAAATACCGTATGTTACAATTGACATAATTATTCCGGCAATAAAGACACCGGCAGCAATAATCGGAAATGACTTTTTGATTGGAATATCTAACAAGGCTGCGATTAAAGCACCTGTCCAACCTCCTGTACCCGGAAGAGGAATTGCAACAAAAATAAGCAAGCCCCAATTTTGATATCTCATAACTTTATCACGATTCTTTTCACCCTTAGATTCAAGTCTATCCAAGAGCTTATCAAAAATCTTAAATCTACGCATAAATGCAAATATCTTTTTTATAAACAGAATAATGAATGGTATAGGAACAATATTGCCAAGAAAACATATGATAAAAGCTTTAAGAAAAGGAACACCAAGTAATTTTGCAGCAATAAGTCCGCCACGCAGCTCAAGAATAGGCAAAAGTGATACCATAAAAATAGTTAACTCTGCCGGTATAATTTCACCGAAAAACTCAACTAAGGCTTGAGTGAGCTGTTCAGTCATGGATTTTTACCCCCATTTCAGTTTTCATAAAATCTTTTATTTCATGCATTATGGTTTTATCATTCTCAAAGTTAAGACGTTTCAAGGCCTTTTCATATGTTAACCAAGCATAGTCATCAACTTCTTCGCGTTGAATTTTGGTTTGCGTATCATCAGTAGTTGCAAGGAAAATGACGACATTTTTTTGGATTTTATTAGCTATCTTGTAATCAGATTCACTGTAAAATCCGTCAACGATATTTATACGAATCCCCGTCTCCTCAAACACTTCTCGAATAGCGGTTTGTCGTTTAGTTTCACCTATTTCCATATGACCTTTTGGAAAACCCCAATTTGAACTTCTCTTATTTTTAATAAGCAAGAATCTCGGTTTTCCATTTATAATACGATAAACTGCCGCACCGCAAGAGTTTTCATAAAGACAATAAAGATAATAACGATTTCTTTTTTCAATTGGCTCAATTAAAGGTACAATATCACAATTCACAAACCGAGAATTTTTATTTGCGGCAACATAAACACGTGTGCCATCATTTCGTTTTATCAGTGCAATAAGTCTGCCTTCAAATTTTTTTACAGGATGTGTTATTCCGATGATATAGCTTTGCAAAGTAACAGTACCTTTGTCGGTATTTACAGTACATGTACCGAAATTTAGCTTATATCTATAGCCACTTTCAGGATCCTTCGAGCCAAAAGGATGGGTGACTTTTATCCGAACATTTCTACCTAACATTTATTTAGCTCCAAAAATAGACAATACTGTGTATATTATAACAAAGTTATTAGAAAATAGCAAGAGTAATTTTCACTTTTCAGAAAAAACTCCTGCAATTAAACCATGCAGGAGTTTTTGTAATATCAGATAGCTTGCAAGCTCTTTTCTCGTCTTTCTTTAAGTTCTGCCTCAACCATCGCTTTTCTTTCAGGATTGTCATCAACGAAGGAGATAGCCATGAGATAGAAAATTGACCCGACAACAGGACCTAAAATGAAAATCGGCCACTGCCATTTCATATATGTTGGATTTTGATTATATTTTTTTAAATCTGCATCATATGATAGGAATTTAAGAATATAACCTTTTATCAAAAAAGAAACAGCTCCTTGCATCTTTGAAATAAAATTCTGGACTGAAAATGAAATGCCTTCATTCCGCACACCAGTTTTCCATTCAATATAATCAATTGAGTCACTTGTTAAACTACGATGAGCTATATCCATCATACTACCCGGGATAGACCCAATAGACATCAAAATTAAAACTATTGCCAACTGCCATAAAGACTTGTAACCGACAAAGAACGAAATAATGCGAAGTGCTATGTTGGCAATCTGCGAAACAATGAGAAGTTTTTTCATTCCGCCCAATTTCTTAATAAACCTTGTAGCAAAGAATATTGCAATGGCTCCGGGTACACCAACTAACATGCCAAAAATGAACTGAGCATTGCCTCCATCGATATGCTTAGAGCCAATATCAAAGGAAATACTTGATTCAAAAAAATGTATCCAATCAAGACCGGGAGATAATGCCTGTAAAAATCTTGCAAGAGATATTGTCAATAAAACTTTATTATGACCTAATGCACGGAATATTTCTTTAATCGAATCTCCCTTATCATTAGTTGTTCGAATTCGCTCTTTTTGCTTATAAGCAAGCATAGAAATTAGCTCGCCGCCAAGACCTAAAATAATACCACCAAAAAGATATACTGTCTTAGTCTCAATATTGAGTGCATTCAGGAAATTATCACCAAGAAAGTTTGGGAAAAGACCAACGAAAATACCACCTGCTCCAGCACCGATTGATACCCATTGAGCAACTCTTGCCCGCTCTTCCGAATGTGGCGAAGATACTGCAATCATTCCCCATAACGCAACATCTTGAATCGAATACAAGATATCCCAAACGAAATAGAGAACCATCATTATGGCAATCGTAAGTTTAATATTTGTAGCATATGCAACAAACATCAAAGCTGATATGATACCAATTATTGGCGGGGTATATAAAGTATAAGGTCTTAACTTTTCTCCACTTTTGAACCTGTGTTTGTCCATTAATGAACCAATTAATGGATCATTAACTGCATCCCATAAACGAGAGAGAGATGTAATCCAACCTACTGTATCCGGTGAAATTTTCAATATGTCAGTACAGAATGTAAACCACCAACCGGAAATAAAACCATAGGTCATGTTTTGACCGGTCAACGCAACGGAATGTGCTAACAAATCGCGATTAGGCACATATCCTTCTTCCGCTTCTTTTGAGAAAAAGAATTTGATAGGATTTTGAAGTTTCAAATTATCACTCCTAATAAATCTATTTTATTACATAATAACATAATTTTATTATAATTGCAACCTAAAAATAAAAATGCCCGCCAAAGCAAGCATTTTCTTTAAGAAAGGTTACTTATTAACCATCTTTGCAATTTCTTCTGCAAAGTTTTCTTCTTTCTTTTCAATTCCTTCGCCCTTTTCATAACGAACAAAAGACTTGATTGTAATAGATTTTCCTAATGCCTTAGCAACAGAAGCTACATAACCCTTGACATCGCCTTCGTAAATATCGCCACGTACGAACTCCTGGTTAAGCAAGCACATTTCTTTATAATACTTTGCAATCTTACCTTCTATAATTTTTTCGAGAACCTGAGCAGGCTTATTTGCCATCTTGGGATCTTCTTTCATTTGAACAAGATTAATTTCTTTTTCTTGCTCAATAACTTCTGCAGGAACATCAGCTTCAGAAAGATAAGCAGGATTCATAGCAGCAATCTGCATAGCAATGTTCTTACCCATATCGACAAACTCATCAGAAACAGCAGTCTCATCGTCTGTGTCAAAATTAACCAATACACCTACAGTGCCCTTCGCGTGGATATAGGAAACAACATGACCATCAATAAGTGCAAAACGGCGAACTTTCATATTTTCACGAAGCTTAAGGAATACTTCCTGAACTTCATCGGCAACGGTGCCTTCACCATCAACACAGGTAGTTTCGAGAAGCACATCAAGATTATCAGGACGAGCAGCAAGAGCTGTTTTTGCTATCTTTGAAGCAAGCTCTTGGAACATGTCACCACCGGCAACAAAGTCAGTCTCACAGTTAATTTCAACAAGAACACCGCTCTTGTCGTTTGTAAGTGCTGTAACAACACCTTCTGCAGCGACACGAGTTGATTTCTTTGCTGCTGATGCAAGTCCTTTTTCTCGAAGAATGGTAACTGCTTTTTCCATATCGCCATCAGCTTCAGCAAGTGCATTTTTGCAATCCATCATGCCAACGCCGGTTTTTTCTCTAAGATCTTTGACATCTTTAGCTGTAAATGCCATTATATTACCTCCAAGTATAAATAGCCTCACTTACAAAAATGCAGTGAGGCAAATAGTTAATTATTCAGCCTCATCAACAACAACTTCTTCTTCAGGGGTTGTCGCTGCAGGAGCATTCTGTTCACCCTGTCTTGCTTCAATAATGCCGTCAGCAATAGCACTTGCAATAAGTTTTACTGCACGAATAGCATCATCATTGCCGGGTATTACAAAGTCCACTTCATCAGGATCACAGTTTGTGTCTACTATAGCAATTACCGGAATACCAAGTTTCTTAGCTTCGGAAATAGCATTCTTTTCCTTACGAGGATCAACAACAAACATCGCACCCGGCATAGTATTCATCTTTGTGATACCACCAAGGTTCTTTTCAAGTTTTTCAATTTCGAGCTGAAGTTTAGCAACTTCTTTCTTAGGGAGTCTGTCAAAAGTTCCGTCTTCAGACATAGTCTGAAGCTGTTCAAGTCTTCTGATTCTGAGCCTGATTGTACGGAAGTTAGTGAGCATACCGCCGAGCCAACGAGCATTGACATAAGGCATTTCGCAACGTGTTGCTTCTTCCTTGATAGATTCCTGAGCCTGTTTCTTTGTGCCGACGAAAAGTATTGATTTGCCTTCTGCAGCAATGTCGCGAACGAACATATAAGCTTCGTCGAACTTTTTGACTGTCTTCTGAAGGTCAATGATGTGAATACCGTTTCTTTCGGTAAAGATGTACTGGTTCATTTTCGGATTCCAGCGACGTGTCTGGTGACCGAAGTGCACACCTGCTTCAAGCAGTTGTTTCATTGAAATTACTGACATATTATGTCCTCCTTTGTTAAGCCTCTGTAAGCATCATTTTCCGCTTAAACACAAAAGTGCACCTTAAACGAAATCAGCTATACATGAGTTATCCAACGTATTATATCATAAATAAATGATTTGTCAAGTGGTTTTTCTTTCCCTTGACTTTTATTTTACTTGAGTGTATAATTAAAAAAAGCGAGGTTGTATTCATATGATAATGAAATATAAAAATAACTCTCCTACTATTGATGAGTCTTGTTTTATTGCTGACACTGCGACTGTTGCAGGAAATGTTGAAATAGGCAAAGACTCGTCTGTCTGGTTTGGTGCTACTGTTCGAGGAGATATTGCAAGTATAAAAATCGGCGAATGCTCAAACATTCAAGAAAATTCTGTTATCCATGTGGATTTAGGAAAGCCGGTAACTGTCGGCAATAATGTAACTATCGGTCATGGTGCAATTATTCACGGCTGCACAATCGGTAATAATTGTCTAATCGGTATGGGTGCAATTATTATGAATGGTGCATTTATTGGCGACAATTCGATTATTGGTGCAGGTGCATTGGTTACTGAAAACACGCAAATACCCGAAAATTCAGTAGCGTTTGGTTCACCTGCAAAAGTTACGAAAGAAGTATCCGATAAGGCAAAAATGATGATTAAACTTTCATCAATATCATATAAAAACGAAGCTCAAGAATACAAAAAAGGCTGATTATGGACTCTGATAATTTTTTTATTAAGCAATATGAAAATTTATTAAAAAAACTTCCTGTAAAAAAGACCATTATTTTTGAATCCAATCCGGCATTTACAGATAATACTTGGCCGGTTTTTAAGTATTTATATGATAATATGAATATTTCAAAAGACTATAAAATTGTTTGGCTCACAAATGATAGACTAAAAGATAAGATGCCTACCGGATACGAAGATGTCGAATTGATGAATTACGGTTCAAACTGTAAAAGCCTGCGGGATAAGTTTTATTACCGATATTTGTTATTTACAAGTGTTGGTATCGTATGTTGCAACCGCATTCTTGGCTTAAATCGAGAAGGTCAATATTCTATTATGCTTCAGCACGGAATGCCGTTAAAAGCATCTAATGGCGGATATTGCATAAAAGATAATTGCAGTGAAGCACTCTGTGTTTCTGAGTTTTTTAAGGATAATTACCACAAAGATTTTGAAATAAGTTATGAAAAAATGTTTTTCTGCGGTTTTCCCCGTACGGATTATTTATTTGATACTGATAATGCATTAGGAAAATTAAATCTTAATAATTATGCGAAAATCATCGTATGGCTTCCGACTTATCGAAAAAGCGATAATGAAAAAGTTTCAGAATTTAATATTGAATCCACAAATACCGGTATCCCTACAATTAACACTAAAGAAGAAATTGAACGAGTTGACGCATTTTTGAGAGAAAATAATATGCTTATTCTTTTCAAAGCTCATCCCGTTCAGCCGATTGATCCATCCATTGCAAAATCGCTGACGAATTTTAAAGTAATTGATAATGATTATTTGCTGAATAATGATGTTCAGCTGTATCAATTATTAGGTGAAAGTGATGCTCTTATAACCGATTATTCCTCAGTATATTATGACTATCTCTTGACTGAAAAACCGATAGGCTTAACACTTGATGATATAGATAAATATATTGAGTCTCGTAATTTTGTGTATGATGACCCGTTTGAAATACTTAAAGGCGATAAGATATTAAACAATTCTGATATGATTTTATTCTTAAAAAATTTTCTCGATGATAATGACGCAACATTGAATGAGAGAATAGAGCTAAAAAATCGAATGCATACTTTCCAAAACGGAAAATCAACTGAATATGCAGCAAAACATATATATGAAAAGATTAGTGAATTAAGTTAATTATAAAGAAAAGCAATAACGTTGACATAATTTCAATGTCAACGTTAGTTGTTTTATGATAGCGAAGAAATTTATTTTATTTCCGTAATATCATAAGGTGTTGTTTGGTATACAAAATAGTTAAGCCAATTGACATAAAGAAGATTGGCATGAGCACGCCAAGTTACAAGAGGCTCTTTTTCCGGGTCATTATCCTCAAAATAATTTTCAGGTATAGACGGATTGAGACCTGCACTAATGTCGCGAAGATATTCATTTTTAAGTGTATCTGCGTCATACTCGGAGTGTCCGGTTACGAAAAATTGGCGATCTTCTTTTGCGGAAATTACATAAGGATCTCCGGTCAGACTGCTTGCAAGAATGCGAAGTGACGGGATTTTCTCAATGTCTTCCCTGCGGACGGTTGTATTTCTTGATTGCGGAACCATAAACACATCATCAAAACCTCTAAAGAGGATTGATTTTTTATAATCAGCTATGTGCAGAAACACACCTGACAATTTTTTGGGCAATGCTACTTTTTCAATACCATAGTGATAATAAAGAGCTGCTTGAGCACCCCAACAAATATGAAAAGTACTATGGACATGGGTTTTACTCCATTCCATAATTTCGCAAAGCTCTTCCCAATATTCCACCTCTTCAAATGGCAAAAATTCAACGGGTGCACCGGTTATAATCATTCCGTCATATGTCTGATGTTTAATATCATCAAATACTTTGTAGAATGTAAAAAGATGTTCCGGAGAAGTGTTTTTTGATAAATGGGTTTTTGTATGAATAAGCTCCAAATCAACTTGTAAAGGAGAATTACCTAAAAGACGGGACAGTTGTGTTTCCGTCTCGATTTTTTTTGGCATTAAATTTAAGAGCAAAATTTTCAGCGGACGAATATCCTGTGTAATTGCTCTTGTTTCAGTCATTACAAAAATGTTTTCATCTGCCAACGTTTGAACTGCCGGCAGGTCATTAGGTATTTTAATAGGCATATTAAATATTATCCAATGCTTGTTTTATATCATCAATGAGATCCTGTACATTCTCAATCCCACAAGAATAACGAACTAAATCCGGAGTAATTCCGCAAGCTAAAAGTTCATCATCATTCATCTGCCGATGAGTCGCATTTGCAGGGTGCAAACAGCAAGTACGAACATCGGCAACGTGAGTTTGAATAGCAGCTATTTTTAAGCTATTCATAAACTTTTCGCAAGCAAGACGACCACCCTTTATGCCAAAACTTATAACACCACAAGTTCCGTTGGGGAGATACTTCTTTGCAAGCTCGTAGTTTCTATCATCCTCAAGTCCGGGATAAGTTACCCAGGCAATACGCTCATCGCTCTTTAAGAATTTTGCTATAGTAAGTGCATTTTCGCAATGACGTGCCATACGAACATGCAGGCTCTCAAGACCGAGATTTAAGTAATATGCATGTTGAGGAGATTGAATTGCACCAAAATCACGCATAAGCTGAGCAGTTGCTTTTGTAATAAAAGCTCCCTCAAGACCAAACCGCTCTGTATACGTTACGCCGTGATATGATTCGTCGGGTGTGCAAAGCCCTGGGAATTTTTCAGGATATTTTGTCCAATCAAACTTTCCTGAATCGACAATACATCCGCCTACAGAACAACCGTGTCCATCCATATATTTTGTCGTTGAATGCATAACAATATCGGCACCCCATTCAATCGGACGACAATTGACAGGTGTAGCAAAAGTATTGTCCACTATTAAAGGTACACCATGTGCATGAGCAACTTTCGCAAACTTTTCAATATCAAACACCGCAAGTGCAGGATTTGCAATAGTTTCACCGAATACTGCCTTTGTATTCTCTCTGAACGCTGCGTTTAATTCTTCTTCTGTGCATTCAGGGCTTACAAATGTAAATTCAATGCCCATTCTTTTCATCGTTACAGCGAAAAGGTTGTATGTTCCTCCATAGATAGTTGATGAACTGACAATATGATCACCGCAAGATGCCAAATTAAATATTGAGAAAAATGCAGCTGCTTGCCCCGAAGATGTAAGCATTGCAGCAGAACCACCTTCCATTTCACAAATCTTTGCTGCGACATAGTCATTTGTCGGGTTTTGAAGACGTGTGTAAAAATATCCGCTTGCTTCAAGATCAAAGAGCTTCCCCATCTCTTCACTTGAATCATATTTGAAAGTGGTACTCTGATAAATCGGAATTTGACGTGGCTCGCCATTCTTCGGAGTGTAACCGCTTTGAACACATTTGGTTTCAATTCTAAAGTCACTCATATTATTGTCCTTTCACCTCGCAATATTTGCATCTATAAGTTTCGGTTTCTTTATCCGTTAATACAAATATATGTGGAAGCTCTTGTTCTGTTATCGAAATACAACGAGGATTTTTGCATTTTATTACATTTTTAAGCTCTTTAGGCAAATCAAGATTTTTCTTTTCTACTAATTCCCCATCACGAATAATATTAATAGTCGCTTTTGGATCAACATATCCGATAACATCAAGGTCTAAATCAATTTCTGCGTCAATCTTGATAATATCCTTCTTTCCCATTTTACGACTTGCTACATTCATAATCATAGCAACACTGGTATCTAATCTGTCAAGATGTAAAAGCTGATAAAGTTTCATTGCGGAACCCGCTTTGATATGATCAATAACGACACCATTTTGAATTGAATCAATATGCATCATTCTACCTCCAATAGCTTTAATATCAATGCCATACGCATATATTTGCCGTTTAATACCTGTTCAAAATAGCAAGCACGCGGATCTTTATCAATAGCGACGGATATTTCATTTACACGAGGAAGAGGATGTAAAATTAAGAGATCTGATTTTGCAGTATCAAGTTTGGGAGGAGTGAGAATATAGCTATCACGAAGTCGAAGATAATCTTCTTCGTTAAAGAAACGTTCTCTTTGCACTCTTGTCATGTAAAGAATATCAAGGTCAGGCATAACTGATTTCAAATCAGTTGTTTGAACATACTCGATATTATTTTTCGCAATAAAGTTTTCCTTAACAAATGAAGGAATTTTTAATTCTTCAGGAGAAATAAATACAAACTTTATACCTTCATATCGCGACATAGCTCCTGCTAAAGAGTGAACTGTTCGACCGAATTTAAGGTCGCCACAGAAACCTATTGTCAAATTCTTCAATGAACCTTTTTTACGATAGATAGTCATCAAGTCGGCTAAGGTTTGAGTTGGGTGAAGATGACCTCCATCACCTGCATTTATCACGGGAACAGTAGCATTATTTGCTGCAACGAGTGCAGCACCCTCTTTTGGGTGTCGTATTGCAATAATATCGGCATAGCAAGAAATGACTTTTGCAGTATCAGCTACACTTTCCCCTTTTGCTGCAGACGACGAAACAGCATCTGCCATGGAAAGAACATGTCCGCCAAGTTCGTACATTGCAGCCTCAAAAGAGAGCCGCGTTCTTGTTGAAGGCTCAAAAAAGAGTGTTGCAAGTTTTTTCCCTTTGCATTTTTCGGAGTATTTTATCGGATTCTCGATAATATCAAGAGCAACATTCATAAGTTCATAAAGTTCGCTGATTGATAAATCGAAAATATCAATCAATGATTTCATGCGTTTATCCAACTTTCATCAGAAGGGTTATTTCTGAATTTAATGAGTTTTTGTATGTCTTCGCTTTTAATATAGCCTTCTTCTGCGGCAACTTCTGCAATTGTATCAAAATCAGTAAGAGAAATATTCTTAACATTTGCGTCTTTAAGTCTGTCGAGACCTTTTTGCATACCATAGGTGAATATAGAAACTATTCCTAAAACTTCGGCACCCGCATCACGAAGAACATTTACTACTTCAATAACGCTGCCACCGGTTGATATTAAATCTTCAACCACAACAACTTTTTGACCTTTTTCAAGTTTTCCTTCAATTTGATTCTGTCTTCCGTGATCTTTTGCACCACTTCTAACATATCCCATGGGCATATCCAAAATATGAGCTGTAATAGCAGCATGAGCGATACCGGCGGTTGATGTACCCATTAATACATCAACATCAGGATAGTTCTCCTTAATGACGTTAGCTAAAGAGTTTTCAATATTAGTACGAACAGCGGGAGCAGTTAAAGTCAATCGGTTATCGCAATAAACAGGGCTTTTAATTCCGCTTGCCCAAGTAAAAGGCTCTTCCGGTCTGAAAAAAACAGCTTTTATTGATAACAAATCTTTTGCAATAAGTCTTTTAATATCCATAATTACCCCTTAATCAACAAATTCAGAAACACAACGTTTATATGCAGCAACGGGATCTTCAGCTGCAGTGATAGGTCTGCCGACAACAATATAGTCAGACCCGATAAGTTTAGCCTGTTTGGGTGTCATAACTCGCTTCTGATCTCCAATATCACCATCAGCAAAACGAACACCGGGAGTAACAGTTAAAAAATCTTTTCCACATGTAGCATGTACTTTTTCGGCTTCAAGCGGTGAACAAACAACACCATCAAGTCCAGCTTTTTTTGCGTTTTTTGCATAGTGCATAACGACTTTATCAATTGGCTCATTAATAAGCAAATCACTCTCCATTGTTGTCTGATCGGTGGAAGTAAGCTGAGTAACAGCAATCAGAAGAGGACGTGTACCGTCCGGTCTCGTTAAGCCTTCAAGAGCAGCTTCCATCATTGGAATAGTACCACTTGCGTGAAGGTTGCAAATATCAACATCAAGCTTTGATAGAACAGACATACTCTTTTTAACCGTATTTGGAATATCGTGAAGTTTAAGATCTAAAAATATCTTGTGTCCGTGGGACTTAATATCACGGACAATTTCAGGACCGGCACCATAAAATAATTCCATCCCGATTTTAACAAAAGGTTTTACATCTGTGAATTTATCCAAAAATTCAAGAGTTGTTTCTGCATTCGGAAAATCGCAGGCAATAATAACATCTTTTCCCATTATATATTCAACCCCTTATCTTTTAGATTCTTTTTTACACTTAAACTATTTCGTTTATTTGCAAATACCCAAGGTTTCATCATTGACGGAGCAACAGCTGTAAAGGTCTCTTTAATGACATTTTCATCAAGGTATCTGCCGTCGCGTACATTTATACATATTTTTGATTTTGCTTTTTTTCTTGCATTTGAATAGAAATCTTTATCAGCAAGCACATGAAGATTAGCAGAAGATTTTAGCCGTTCCGGGAAATATTCACAGGCAAAATCACTTTGTTTTACAAATATTTCAAAGAAAGGCATAGTCTGAACATAAAACGATTCTATGACATCCTTAATTTCTTCTTGTTTTGCAATATCTAATATGAATGAGTAAATCGGTTTTTCTGCCGCTATCTCATGATTGTCAAAAACATAAGGCAAGTACAAATGTTTATATTTATCCCTTAAGGCATTTATCTTTTCTTGAGATAATCTGTTGGCATATTCATTATATTTCTCAACAAAGAAAGTCAAAAATTCAGCATCAAAGTGCCAAAAATAGCGGTAGAACCTATTTACGATATCAAGTATAATGCAATTATTGACTTCCGAAATCAATGACTCATCCCCATCAACACTGCCCGATTGGTTTTCAAGGTAATCATAAACAAGCTCATAAATACTGTCCCAAGCTGAAAGACGAAATTCTAAATTCTCTTTTGTTGGAATATTCATTTCATCGAATCCGGATGCGTAAGTATAAAGTCGTCTTTCATATACTGCACGCGGACAGCCGACAATTTTCCTTGAATTCATCACAAAATTCATTACAAATAGACCGTCACTATGCGGATTTTCATCAAAAGATAATCTGTTTGCTTCTATAATTGCACGTCGAAATGCTTTATTGGAGATATCCAAATTTGAAAGCATTGTTTTTTCACCTTTATCTATATCAGGTAAAATTGCAAGCACATCACCTGCTGAATCAAAATCACTGTAACGATTATCGCCGTATTTCCACATTCTGAATGTTATCATATCCGGCTTATCATCAGTAATTGTATTATTAAGTTCTTCTATAGTTTCGTCGGTAATATAACCATCCGGATCATAGAAAAGGATGTATTCTCCGACTGCAGCTTGTATTCCTCTGTTAAAAGCAGCGTGTCGAGTATTTTCATCAGCTTTCAAATAAAAGAAATCAACATAGTTTTCAACATATTTTTGTGCAATCTCAGCACTGTTATCAGTTGAGCCGGCATCAACAATAATTACTTCAAAATTATCGTCTGTTTGATGTATCAAACTATCAAGGGCTTTATCTAAGTATTCACCGGTATCAGTTAAGGGGACAATTACGGAAAATTTGCTCATTAATGTGTCTCCAAATCCTCAGGATATGTAATCTTTATATTTTTTGAACTTCCCTGCACAATGCCGACTTTATATCCAAAGTGCAGAAATATAGCTGCACAATCAGTCATTTCGTCAAGCTGTTTAAGGGATAATTTATTTGTTAATTCATTTAGAGTTTTCAAATCAAATGTTTGAGGTGTTTGAACTGCATATACTCTCGAGCGATCTAAATAGTTTTCGAGATTGCCATTGTTGTCAGCAATTATCATACTGTCAACAACTTTATTCGCAGTGGTTGATGCAGTATATTCTTTCATAGAATCAACACAAGCATCAATTATTTCTGATGTTATATTAGGACGCACAGCATCATGAGTTATGATAATATCATCATCCGAACAAGGTATAGCATGCAAGAATTTAAGAAGAGTTCGGTTTCTTGTACTACCGCCGGCGATAATTTCTATTTCACTGTCAAAGTATTCATGACACAAATTTTTAGTATACTGGATGTAATCATCCGGAACAGCGACAAATATTTTATCTATCCGCTTATTATCAGCAAATGCTCGAATGGAATGAATTATTATCGGCTCTCCATTATAGTCAAGAAACTGTTTGGGGAGAATTCCGCCCATTCTTGTTCCTCTGCCCGATGCAAACACTGCTGCATAAATCATAAATTAAGCTCCTCCCATTCCAAAAAGAGTTCATCTTCTCGTTTTTGAAGTTCCGTTAATTTGTCGGTAATCTCAGTAATTTTGATATAATCGCTTGAAATTTCAGGTCTTTTTAACTCATCTGAAAGAAAATTTATTTCTTCTTCAAGTTCAACTATTTCAGCTTCAATTTTTGCGATACATGTTTGACGTTTTCTTTCTAAGCTTGCAGCCTCTTTTCTAAGTTTATAGTCGTTAACAGTATCAACCTTTTCGCTCTTTTCCGGTAAAGCAGAATCAAGAATAGATTTATATGTATCGTAATTGCCTTCAATTTCCTTAAATTCATCCGATGCAAATACAAATATTCTGCTTGCAAGTTTGTTAATAAAATATCTGTCATGAGATGCACAAATAATTGTGCCTTTATAATCACTTAATGCTCTCTCAAGATGTTCGGCTGATGCAACATCAAGGTGATTTGTTGGTTCATCCAATAAAAGCACATTTGCGCCGCGTAGCATTATTACAAGCAAAGCAACTTTCGCTCTTTCTCCACCCGACAAATCACACATTCGCTTAAACACATCATCACCACGAAATTGAAAAGCAGCTAAATGTTTGCGAATTTCACCGGGAAGCATTTTGGGAAACCTATCGTAAACTTCATCAAGTACGGTTTTCTCACTTGTTATTTCGGTTTGGACTTGCTCAAAATAACCGACACGAGTATTATGACCAAAAATCACTCTTCCCGTATCCGATGTGAGTTTTCCCATAATGATTTTCAGAAGAGTTGATTTGCCGCAACCGTTTGGTCCTACAAGAAATACTCTTTCGCCTTTGTAGATATTCATATTGACATCATCAAACAGTTTTTTATCTCCAAATGATTTTGAAACATTCTCAACAAAAAGAACATCGTTACCACTTTCGGATGTTATAGGAAATGAGAGTTTAAGCTCATCTTCTTCACTTTCCGGTTTAACAAGTTCAGCTTTTAATCTATCAATCTGTTTTTGTTTGCTTGCGATGGTAATGTAATTTCTTTCTTGACTAAACGTAACTTGTTGTGCAATTATCCCTTCAATGCGTTTAATTTCTTTGATTGTTTTTAAATATTCACGTCTTTGAAACTCTAATCTTTCTTGTTTCAAGTGCATAAATCGCGAGTAATTACCATTTGTCATTGTTACACGATTATGCTCAATTTCAATGGTTTTCGTAGTAGTTTTGTCAAGGAAATACCTGTCGTGGGAAATTATTATTGCAGTTCCGTTATATTTCTTCAAGAAATCTTCAAGCCACTCAACACTATTTATATCAAGATGGTTTGTCGGTTCATCAAGCAATATCAAATTAGCATTTGATAACAAAAGCTTTGCAAGAGAAACTTTTGTTTTTTGCCCACCACTTAAATGAGAAACACGAAGATTTATTTCATTCTCAGTCAGTCCTAAACCAAGCAATGCTGATTTTGCACGAGCTTTATAAGTTAATCCGTCACGTTTAATATAAACATCAATCAATCGGTCTTGCTCTTCAATAAGCTCAATTCGCTTATTTTTATCGCAAAGTTCAATCTGGCTTCTGATCTTCTCAAGTCTTTTCTCAATTTCAATTACATCATTAAACGCAGTCAATGTCTCTTGATACGCCGTAAGTGCCGGATTTGTACAAGCATGTTGTTCTACAGTTCCGACTGTAGCATTTTTTGATATAAAAATATTTCCCGTGGTTGGCTCAATTTCTCCGGTAATAATTCGAAAAAGGGTGGTTTTTCCGGTTCCGTTCGCTCCGATTAAACCCACCCGATCCAAGTCTTCAATATCAAAATTAGCATCACAAAAGATTAAATCACCAGCAAAATCGATGCTAAGTCCTTGAGCACTTAAAATCATATTGTCGTAATAATGAATGAACCTTTGCCTTTAAGAGTATATGTACCTGAATCAGCCGGAATGAAAACACTATCTCCCTGCTTTAAGTCTAAATATTCACAGCCATCATCAGTTGCCTTGAAATTACCGTCAATAATCACTATACTTACAAAACTGTCAAAATCCGCAAATCCTTCAAATCTACCATCTACTTCCATCAAAGACATACTAAAAAAATCACATTCTGCAAGTCTTGTGCGAGTTGTATCATCGAAAAATTTTCGTTTTTCAATAGGAGATAAGTTGGTTTCTTGAACTGTTAAATCAGTAACTTCAACCGCATCATCAATGTGTAAATCACGAAGCTGACCGGTTGTTTTATCTCTGCGTTGATAATCATATGCTCTATACGTTGTATTGCTACTCTGTTGTACTTCAAGAAGAAAAATCCCTGCACCGATTGCGTGTAAGGTTTTAGCAGGAATGAATGCAACATCGCCCTTTTTAACAGGCACATGATTACAATAAACAGGCAACGTACCGTCGTTTATAGCGGTTCTAAACTCATCTTTTGATAGCTCTTGGTTAACACCTAAAATAAGCTCTGCACCCGGTTCACAGTCGATAATATACCAACATTCGGTTTTTCCATTCTTTTCATCTGTATATGCTTTAGCATATTCATCATCAGGATGTACCTGAATTGATAGTTTATCCTTAGCATCAATATATTTAATTAAAATAGGAAAATTTGCTGGGTTGTAATTTCTGCCAATATCACAAGAACTTATTACATCAACAAGCTTTTTTCCCGCATATTCACCGTTTTCAATAATAGAAGAACCATCGGGATGACAAGACAAAACCCATGCTTCCGAATGAATTCCGAGCGTCGGGATATTGAAATACTCTTGCATTCGTTCGCCTCCCCAAATGGCAGTTTTGAACACAGGCTTTAACTTATACATACAAATTAATCCTCAACAAAATCTTTCAATCTCTTTAATCTCTGCGGATTACGAAGTTTACGCAAAGCTTTTGCTTCAATTTGACGGATACGCTCTCTTGTAACTTCAAATTCAGCACCAACCTCTTCAAGTGTATGCGGAAGCCCGTCGGTTAAACCGTAACGCATACGAAGAACATTTGCCTCTCGAGGAGTAAGCGTTTCCAAAACCTTATCAATTTCTTCTTTAAGAAGTGCCTGTGATGCAGCTTCAGCAGGATCAAGTGCATTATGATCCGGGATAAAATCACCGAGATGGCTGTCTTCTTCTTCACCGATTGGTGTTTCAAGAGAAACCGGGTCTTGAGAAACTCTCAGTGCTTCCCGAACTTTTTCTTTTGTCATTCCAAGCTTATCGGCAATTTCTTTAATTGAAGGTTCTTTTCCGTTTTCGTGGAACAACTGATTGCTTGTACGTTTGACTTTTGTAATGGTTTCAGTCATATGAACAGGTATACGAATAGTACGAGCCTGATCAGCAATAGAACGTGTTATGGCCTGTCGGATCCACCAAGTAGCATAAGTAGAGAACTTAAAACCTTTCTCATACTTAAACTTATCAACTGCTTTAATAAGTCCTAAATTGCCTTCTTGAATCAAATCAAGAAACTGCATTCCTCTGCCACCGTAACGTTTTGCAATGCTGACAACAAGACGCAAATTTGCCTTTTGAAGTTCAATCTTTGCATCTTCATCACCATCTTGAATACGCTTAGCCAGTGCTATCTCCTGCTCTGTTGTCAATAGCGGAATTCTGCCTATTTCACGAAGATATGCTTTTACCGGGTCATCAGTAGGACTGACAACATAATCTTCATCGTCGCCTTCACCTAAGCCGTCACCACCTGATGAGCTCAAACTCTCAAGACTGCCATCGACAAAATCGTCAATTATTTCAATATCAGCTTCTTCAAGGCTTTTATAAAGCTCATCCAGATGATCAATGTTAAATGAACCATCACTTAACAGCATATCAATATCTTTGCTTGAAATTTTACCGGTTACTTTAGCCTGTTCAACAAGCTGACTTACTTTAGATTTCTTCTTTTCCATAAGTTAACTCCATTATTCAAACAACTTCAAAAATTCTATATCTGACATTTCTGAAGGATTTGAGATTAGTGATTTTTTCTTCTCATCTTTCAGTGTGTTAATACAATCAAACAATTCATTTGTTGTATTGCTTACCGTCTGATTCTCATTGTATATCTGCATAAGAAAAGACATTTCTTCACTTGATAAATCTTGAGAAAAATCCAACACATCAGTACCTTTAAGATTTTGATTCTTTTCACAAATCAGTTTATAGACACGAGCATAAAATTCATCAATAAAATCTTCCGCATACAATATATCAAAAACATCTTTCAAAAAATCAGGGTTTTTCATTAAGGTAACAATAATAATTCTCTGAGCCTTTGAAGCGGCTTTGCTTGAAAGTTCCTTGAATCCCTGTTTTGTTGACAAATTACCGGACAATCCTTTTTGAGCTTCAGTGAATTGACGATTTTGGCTGCGTCGTTGTTCTTTTCTGTTTTGTTTTTTTATCTCAAGCATCACGGAATCTTTTGATATTCCCGTTTCGTCGGAAAGTTTTCCGATGTATAACTCTTTTTCTATCTCATTACTTAGTGTTGCCAATAACACTACTGCCTCATTCATATAACCACTCTTGCCGTCTAATGTGGTCAAATCATAATTTTTTCGTATATTGTTCAACTTGAATTCTATATTGTTATGCGAGCCTGTTATTATTGAATGCATGTATTCAGACCCCTTATTTCTGAGTATATCGTCAGGATCTTTGCCGCCTTTTAATTCAATAACTTTTACCTTGAGATTAGTTCTTTCAAAAATGGCAAGTGCTTTGTTTGTAGCTTTCATTCCAGCCTCATCTGAATCGAAACATATATAGACGTCTTCTGCATATCTTGAAATTAACTTAGCTTGGTTAGGAGTAAATGCTGTGCCTAAACCTGCAACAGCATTTTCAAATCCATATTGATGAAATGCAATTACATCCAGATAACCCTCACAGAGAATAATCTTCTTATCTTTACCGTTTTTTGCAAAATTTAATCCAAATAATTCGTTCCCTTTCTTAAAAACAAGAGTTTCTCCGGTATTTAGATATTTGGGCTTACTATCATCAAAAACCCGACCACCAAAACCGATAACATTTCCTCGAACATCAATAATTGGGATCATCAAACGATTACGAAAAGCATCATAAGCCTTCCCTGTTTTTTGACTTTGCTTGCATAGATCAGCACTAATCAGTTCTGATTCATTAAAACCTTTCGAACGAAGATGATTGCAAAGAGAATAAAAACTGTCAGGAGCATAGCCTAAACCAAAACGAGTGATCATTTCAACAGTTATTCCCCTGTTAAGCATATAGTCAAGTCCGACTTTACCCTCTGATGAATTTAACATTGAATGAAAGAATTTTGCAGCTTCCCTGTTAGCTTCGTAAATTCTCTTTTTGAGTTTTGTAACGCTGTCATCTGAATCATCTATAGGCATACGCATACCAACTCTATCACACAAAACACGGACTGCATCGGTATAACTTAAATTTTGGATTCTCATCAGAAAATGTATGACATCCCCACCTACTCCGCATCCGAAGCAAAAGAAACTCATTGTATCGGCATAGACAGTAAATGAAGGGGTTTTTTCATTATGAAATGGACACAAACCTTTTAAGTTTCTACCCGCTTTCTTAAGTTCTACATATGGAGAAACAACGCTCTCGATATCATTTCGGGAACGCAACTCATCAAGAAAACTGTCATCAAATCGCATAACATAAATTAAATAGCTATATACTTTGTGCCGATAATATTCAGAGAGACTTTGCCTGCAACAATATCCGTAAAAGCTTCTGCAAATGAATTAAATTTCGTTTTGTCTATTGCAAAATTTAACGTAACGGAATCTGCAAAATCAGTTCCTTGTTCGATTGTTTCATATTCACGCATGAGATTTTCGACCATTCCATAAAGCGAATAATCTATCGTCGTACTTACCAAATGACACCTTGTCATCATAACAGGGGTGGCTTTTTGAAGTGCTAATTGAGATGCTTCGGTATATGCCCGAACAAGTCCGCCTGTACCCAACAGTATTCCGCCGAAATATCGTGTTACAACAACACATACATCAGTAAGTTCAGATTTTAGAATTACATCGAGTATCGGCATTCCGGCTGTACCCTGCGGTTCGCCATCGTCTGAGTAACGCTTTTGCTGACAGTCACGAAGAACATAAGCATAGCAGTTGTGTCTTGCATCACGGTGTTTCCTGCGAATTTCATCAATAAAAGCAACAGCTTCTTCTTGTGTGCGTACAGGTTGTGCATATCCAATGAATTTAGAACGCTTTATCTCAACTGAATCAGAGCCAAAAAATCTTACGGTCATATAATTCTGTAAATTCATAAAATTAAATGAAGACAAAAAACACGATATGATTATAAAACCGATTTTTCAACCGGTTTTTTATATAGTATCGTGTAAAATATTGTTTTATCAGTCAAGATTGAAACGTTTTTTGAATCTTTCAACACGACCACCTGTATCAACAAGCTTCTGTTTGCCTGTAAAGTAAGGATGGCATTTGGAGCAAATATCAACACGAAGATCGCCCTTTGTTGATCCGGTTTTAAAAACCTCACCGCAAGCACATCTTACTTCTACTTCCTCGTATTTAGGATGGATTCCATCTTTCATCTTGATTCACCTCTTTCAAGTTGCGTAAAAATAATTATAACACAATTGCCATAGAATTGCAAGTCTTTTTTTCAATTTTTTTTATTAGAAAAACCTCTTGCAATTGTTACAACATTATGCTATAATTACTTTATATTTTTTATGAGGCGATAAATTTATGAATAAAATATTGATTGGCATCCTTGTTACTGCTTTACTTGTAACTTGCGGAACATACTTCTACCACAAAGTCTTTGTAGATGAACCAAACAGTGAAACAACGGATGTGGTCGTACTTATTGACGGAAACAACGGACAGATAATCGGCACAAGCACGTATGCTCCAGATAACAATAATACACAAACCCCTATTGATAATACAACTCAAACGCCCAACATTTTACCGTCAGATGACACAACCATCCCAATTGCAGATACACCTACAAATATTCCTGCTGGCAACATGCCTACAAATAATCAATCAGCTGCTGTTCCATCTACTCCCGCCGAAGTTCTTGCTGCATTTAATGCTGCATCAGCGAAAGCAGCAACAGCAAACGGATCTAAAACAGTAATTAAAACACTACAGGATTACAGTATTGAGGGCGATTCAGTCAAAACTTTGAAGGAAAGAGCCGGTGATACTTTCGACAGCATAGCTAAAAGCTGTATTGAAGGTACACTTGCCTGCGGTTCAACAAATGCAAGCGGCACAGGAATGCTTGTCGGTGCAGCAATAAGTGAAGCCGATGTTTTGAGTGCAACAGCAACAGGAGATGCATCAAACTATAACGTAACTATTACACTTAAAGATTCCATAAATCCCGGATCCGGCTCTACCCCAATTGAAAAAGTTACAAAAGACTTCCTTACTCTTGCTGATTTACAAGCAAACGGTCCTGCTAACAACTTAACAGTCGGCGGAGTTGATGCAACAATTACTGCCACAACGATCAATGCGAATGTTGTTTCCAATGAAATAAAAACTGTTAAAATCACCTATACTTATAAAGGCACATTGACTGATTGCGTATATAAACTAGCAATATTAAAATTTGACGGTATAAGTGGTTCGGGTTCATTGACAGTTGAAATTAACATAAACTACTAAATTTAAAGCTCCCCTCGGAGCTTTTTTTCTTGACAATTTTTGTTGTTCACTATATAATGAAGTAAATATAATTGGAGATAGTTTGATGAGTGCACAAGTTAAATCAAAGAAGCAAAGAAGAATAGGTATCAATGATACTAACTTGTTTTGGCATGTTTTAGCTTTTGTATGTCCTGTTGTGATTCTGATAATTGCATTTATTCAAAAAGGGATATCACCTTTTGGCAATGAATCGATGCTTTCAATGGACTTATGGAGTCAATATTTTCCGATGATTGCAGAACAACATGCTAACAGACGTGCATTCATCTCTTCCGGCTTTAGTTGGAACGGAGCATTGGGAATAAACGCATTTGCTCAAAACTCTTATTACTGCAATAGTTTGTTTAACTGGTTACTTGTACCTTTTAGCAGAGAACATCTTATTGATGCACTGGATTGGCTTATCCTTGCAAAATTCGGGTTATCCGCCTTATCAATGTCCTTCTATCTCAAATACAAATTCAAGAAAATTAACTTCCCTGTTGTCGCATGCAGCGTATGTTATTCACTTTGTGCATATAGTTTAGCATTTTCCAACCAAGTAATGTGGTTTGATGCGATAATATATTTTCCTATCATTATTCTCGGTTTTGAACGATTAGTAATTGAAAAAAAACCGATTTTATATTGCGTAAGTCTTGCTATTTGCATCTATTCATGCTTTTACATCAGTTTTTGTGTTTGTTTGTTTTTAGTTGTTTATTTCTTCTACTTTCTCATAATTAATACTAAAGAATTAGATCGCAAAAGCATAATTCAAACTTCTGTTCGTTTTGGTGTATATTCGCTAATTGGCGGTTTGAGTGTGGCATTTGTTATATTGCCAATTTACAAACAAATAAGTCTTACTCTTGCATCAGATATTCCGGCACCGACTAAACTTGAACTTTACAACTCATTTTTTGATTATGTGCTCAAGTTGCTCCCCAAAACCCCTGTATCTCTTGAATACGGCATACCCAATATTTATTCCGGCTCAATAATATTTATGCTTTTGCCAACATATTTCTTGAGCAAAAAGATAGACATAAAAGAAAAATTTTTCAGTGTGTTGTTGATATTCTTCTTGTTCTTTTCAATGAACTTGAATGTTCTTGACTATATATGGCACGGATTTCATTTCCCGAATCAACTGCCGGGCAGATGGACATTTATTTTCTCGTTTATCTTACTTACACTCTGTGCTAAAGTTTTCACAGAATATAAAGAAATTGCAATTCCTAAAATTGTCATTTCCGGAGCAATTTCAGTTATTCTTTTTGGTATATCATACTTATTAGCTAAAGAAGAAACTTCTTTTGAATCCATTATCACTGCCTATATTTTCATTGCAATATACATCATTCTTTTCATTCTTGTTGCTCTTTTTAAAGAGGACAAATTTCAAAAAACGATGGTTGCCATGTTATCTGTTGCAATTATTCTTGAAGTAGGTTTTAATGGAGTTTACACTTTCGTAACCCACACAGATACCGGCAATATAGGCAAATATACTCAATTTGATGAAGCAATGAATTCTTTTGACGAACAATATAGTGCCGATTCAACAGAATTTTACAGAACTGATATTTATGAAAATTGGACATTTAATTCACCTTTGTTATATGGAATAAAAGGTCCGACGTATTATTCCTCTACAATGTCTGGCAATGCATATAACTTTTTCAAAAATCTCGGAATGCGTGTTTATGCAAAAAATGTTTCATCAATTTATGTTCCTTATTCTCCCGTAACAAATTCTCTTTTTGGTATCAAATATATTGCAAACAGAAATATGATTGCATTCCCTTCGGGTATAAGCACTATTGGTAAATGTGGCGACAACATAACCGTTGTTGAAAATTCATACTGTTTGCCTGTTGCATTTGTTGCAAATGACAATGTACTGTCTTGGAAATATTCTGCAAGAGATTCGTTTATCAAAAATCAAGATACTCTTTTCTCTGCTGTTACAGGAACAGATAAAAACGTATTTAACCAAATCAAATGGGATAAAGAAACGAATTTAAACGCAAGTGTACATAAATCATCTGATTGGTCGCAATCGACCTATTCTTGTCCGGATAAATCTACTTGTCTTTTCAGTTTTGAATATACCGTTCAAACTGACGGAGATTTCTACCTTGCCAACAATTTCAAACGTGGACAACTTGTTATCAAAATCAATCAAACCGAATATAAACCTAATATTGACCGTGTTCCGCATATCGCTTTAGGACAACTGCAAAAAGGGGATGTTATTAGCGTCAAGGTTACAGTAACCGGTGTTGGTGTTGGATATTTCGGTATGGAATTATACTCCTTAGACAGTGAATTATTTGCAAAAGAAGTTAAAAAGCTAAAAAGTAATGGATTGATTGTTGACAACGTAAATGGTGATAAAATTACAGGAACAATTACTTCCGATGGCGGAACGATCTTTACAAGTATAGCTCAGGAAAACAACGGATTTGACGTTTATGTTGATGGAGAGAAAGTTGAAACACAGCTTATCGCTGATTATCTGCTTTCATTTAATGTTCCTTCCGGTACACATGAAATTGTTTTTGATTATGATGTGCCCGGTCTTAAATTAGGTATCGCAATTTCTTCTGTTTTCATTGTACTTTTCGTCTTGTTGACGATAATTGATAAAAAGAAAAAACAAAACGGAGGAGATAAATGAAATTAAGCCAGAAAATACCAGCAGTTCTTTTATCCGTTGTTATTTTGCTCAGCTCGTTTTCAGTTGTTGCCTTAGCAAACGGTACCTGTACATGTCAATACGCCCCAACCGTTTATGTAACGGGTATAGCAACCGATCCGCTTTATTTAGACCAAGGGGCTGAAAATGAGAAGATGGTTTTTCCTCCATCAGGCGAAGTCATATCGGATGCAATAAATAATATTCTGGAAGGCACATCAAATCTCAAAAATTTGACAAAATCTCCTGATCTTCAAGATTATGAAGCCCTATCACAAGTAATTGACAATGTTGCGTATGAAGTATTCAAATATTTAGCATTTGATTTTAACGGTAATAGCAAGTATAATGTAACATCAAAATTCCGTAAATTACCCAGTAATAAATCTTTGAAAGATCATAAACATGGAACAGAGTATCATTTTTATTACGATTGGCGTCAAGATCCGTTTTCAGTTGCCCAACAACTTGATAAGTATATTAATCATATCCTTAATGGCACCGGTCATGACAAAGTAAATCTTATTGGTTTTTCTTTAGGCGGAGCAGTCGCTCTTACATACATAAGCGAATACGGAAATGATAAAATTGCTTCCCTGCAAATGCGTTGTTCTACAGCTAACGGAACTTCTATTTGCGGACAGCCGCTTGCCGGAAAAGTTGATTCGGACGCAAATGCTCTTATCGGAATCATTGATGATCTTATGCCGGATAACAACTTGAAAATCATTATTTCATTTATCTTAACGGCTCTTAAAAAAGCTGGTATTATGAACTTTACAATTGACTCATTGATGAAAATTGTCAAAGAATGTACTGATTATGTTTATGCCGGCAAAGTTGGAGAGATATTTGCATCCATTCCTTCTTTATGGGTATTAGTACCCGACTCAGAATATGAAGATGCAAAGAACGTTCTTTTGAAAGACAGAAATTATCCCAATTTCATTGAATCAATAGACAGATATCATTATGAAATTCAAGCGAAAAATAACGAAATTATTGATGCATTTATTGCTGATGGAGGCAAATTCTCCGTTATTGTTAAATATGGCTTGCAAGTTGTACCGGTATGTAAGGATTATGATATTCAATCTGACGGAGTTAATGATGCAATTTATTCAAGCTTTGGTGCAACTTGTGCGAAAATCGGCACCACACTCGGAGACGACTATGTGCAAGCCATAGATGATGGTCATAACCATGTTTCCGCTGACAAGTTTATTGATGCGTCAACTTGTGATTATCCCGAATATACTTGGTTTGTTAAAGGCGTTCATCATTCAATCGGTTGTGATTATATAAATGCTCTGTCATATAAACTTTTCTACGCTGAAGAACAATTAGATGTTTGGTCTGATGAGGAATTTCCTCAATTTGTTCAGTTTGATTCTGCAACGGAAAAATGGATTTCTGTTACTGATGATACACAAAATCAACACGATACACTTTCTCAAAAATTTAGAAAGTATTTAATAATAGCGATTTTCATATGCTCAATTCTTGCATTTTTTAAACTAAAAAAATTTATATTTATTTGGAGGTAGTCAATGTCTAAGTTAAAGAAAATTGACAAAGCAGCCGAAAGTAAAGGTTCGGCATTAAACACACTATGGCAGTTCGTTAAATTCATTTTTGTAAGCCTTCTTGCAATGATAGTACAGTTTGTTCTGCTTAATACATTGCAACTTATACCTGCAGTTAAAGATTTGTACACAGTCGAGTTTAATTGGTGGGTATTTGAATATCCTGTTGTTGTCGGCGGACTTGGCTACTTTATCGTATCTAATGTTGCAAATATTGCTGCTCAGATAGTTGCTTTCTTTGTAAATAAGGAAAAAACATTCAACTCCAGTGCTAATGTTGCAATTACTCTTCCAATCTATATCGTATTTACAATAGCCTTAATACTCTTCTCCGCTTGGCTTAATCCCACATTAAAAGGTGTATTTGTAAACTTCGAGTGGTGCAATGAAGCACTTGCAAAGAATATTGCAACAATGATTTGTTCAGCATTACAATTCTTCCTTTACTTCCCCGTCGACAAAATTCTCTTCCGTAAGAAAAAAGAAGAAAAAGCAGAAGAAGTTAAGGCTGAATAGAAATTCAACAGCAACGATTATTTTGTTGCTGTTTTTTTAATTAAAACACTACAGCTATTGGAAGTTAAACAAAACATCAATATAAAGGACAATATAAGTCTGTGTCAGTTAAAAATATAAAACTCCTCAAAGAATAAAGTCTTCAAGGAGTTTTTGGCGGAGACGGCGAGATTCGAACTCGCGGGGGATTGCTCCCTAACTGATTTCGAGTCAGCCCCGTTATGACCACTTCGATACCTCTCCGTATATTATATTTCCATAGGAACTGCTTCTCTGCCATGCCGGCAGTCTGCCCGATAAGTGCCTATGGGTCGTGCCTTGCACCGTTCTCCCTGAGCTCTCTGAAAAACTCCTTCAGGATCGTGGNNCTCGTTATGACCACTTCGATACGTCTCCAAAGATTAGTTTAACGATTTGAAATTATATCAAATAATTGTGTTTATGTCAAGCGTTTTTTAATTCATTATCTCTTTAAGATGCGGAATTTATAATGATTTTGACACTATTAATATTGATTTTTACACAATATGGTGTTTATTAAAAAATGAAGCTCCCGAAGGAGCTATCAATATTTTACTACTTAACAAGAGCACTTGCTCGACTTTCACGGATAATCTGAACTTTAATCTGACCAGGCATCTGAACTTCATTGCCGACCTTTTGAGCGATATCGTGAGCCATAATCTGCATTTTGTCGTCGTCAACCGTTTCGGGATTGACTAAAATGCGAAGTTCCCGACCGGCTTGAATTGCATATGCTTCCTTAACGCCACTGACGCTGTGGGCAATATCTTCAAGTTTTTCAAGACGTTTAATGTAATTAGCTAAATCTTCACGTCTTGCACCCGGACGAGCAGCGGAAATTGCATCGGCAGCTTGGATAATGAAATCATAGATACTCTTTGCCTCAACATCGCCGTGATGTGCCCAGATTGCGTGTACAACAACATCTTTTTCACGATATTTTTTTGCTTGTTCGACGCCTAGTTCAATATGTGTGCCTTCATTGTCACGATCCATAGCCTTTCCTATATCATGAAGGAGACCCGCACGCTTTGCTGTCTTAACATCACAGTTAAGCTCTGCAGCCAGATAACCGGCAAGACGAGCAACTTCAACACTGTGATCAAGCACATTTTGACCGAAACTTGTTCGATAACGCAACCGCCCAAGTAACTTGACAAGTTCGGGATGAATGCCATTTACTCCTAAATCCTGAACAACACGCTCTCCCGTCTGTTTAATTGTCTGTTCAACTTCAGCAACAGATTTATTGTAAAATGTTTCGATTGAACCGGGATGAATACGACCGTCAGCGATCAACTTTTCAAGGGTAAGACGAGCGATTTCACGAGTTGTAGGCTCGAAACAAGAAATTGTGATGCTTTCCGGAGTGTCGTCTATAATAAGTTCCGTATGGGTAATCTGTTCAAATGTTCGAACATTTCGACCTTCTCTGCCGATAATTCTTCCCTTAATTTCATCATTGGGTAATGTTACGGTAGATACTGCAATCTGACCGACACTATCGGAAGCAAGACGTTGAATTGCCATAGCAATAATGCTGTTGGCTTTTTCATTTGCTTCTTCACGAGTTTTTTCTTCCATATCACGAATACGAATAGCTTTTTCGTGATCCAAACTCTCGTCTACACTCTGTAAAATAGTAAGCTTTGCCTGTTCCTCTGAATAACCGGAAATACGGGTAAGCATCTCTCTTTGAGAGCGAACAAATGACTCCGCTTCATTGAGTTTTGAGTTTATTTCATCTTCCTTTGAACGAACTTGATCTTCCTTTTTGGAAATCTGATTTGTTCTCTGATTAAGGTTAGACTCCATTCTTTCAAGTCTTCCCTGTTCACGATCCAAGTCCTTGCGACGCATTTCAACATAAGAATCAGCTTCGCTGCGTATCCTTAATGCCTCTTCCTTTGCGTCTGTAATCGCTTCTTTCTTTGTGCGTTCGGCATTGTTTACTGCATCGGTTACAATGCGATTTGCTTCATCTTCTGCGGAACCTATCGTCTTTTCAGCCTGTTTTTTTCGAAGTATTCCGCCCAAGATAAACATAACAACACCGACTATTACGCAGGCTGCAAAAATAATTGCAATCCATGCGGGTGTCTTCATTAACCCACCTCCTTATAATATAAGTGACATATATATAACAAGGAGAAATCCATACTTCTCACTATATAATTACACTTATAATAATTTTATCATAATAGCAAAAAATTGTCAAGTATTATTTTAACTGAAAAGCAATTCTATCACTCGTGAAGGAGTCGCAGAGTAAGCAGAATATTCTTTCTCCGCCTTTTCGCCTGCTTTGCCGTGAATATATGCTCCCACAACTGCCGCATTCACAAGATTTAAACCTTGTGCAACTAATGCTGCTATTACACCGGCAAGAACATCACCGGAACCGCCCTTTGCCAATGCAGATGACCCGGTAAAATTCATATACAAGTTTGAGTTGGGACTTGCAATTATTGTTTTATGACCTTTAAGCAAAACTGTAACACTGTATTTTCTCGCAAAATTCAGTGCAACATTCATTCTGTCAAGTTGAATATCTTGAACGGGTACACCTGAAAGTCTTGACATCTCAGCAGGGTGAGGAGTAATTAAAATACCGTGCTTAGATTCGCTTAAAATATGCGGAATATTCGCAATATTATTTAACCCGTCAGCATCCAGAACTACCGGACAATGGGCTTTTCTAATCAAACCGCAAACAAGTATTTTTGCATATTCGGATACTCCTAAACCACACCCAAGAACAAGCACTTTTGCATTCTTTGATTTTTCAACTAAGGCTTCAATGTTTTCGTATGCATTATCACCAAGAGGCAGCAAAATCGGCTCAGTCAACTTACCGGCGATTACATTATATGCTTCTTTGGGAAAAGCACATACTACTAAACCACAACCGCTGTGCACCGCTGCATTTGCACACAAAATCGCAGCTCCCGGCATCTCATAAGAGCCGCAAACAGATAAAACCGTCCCGAATGTGCCTTTATGAGATTCAGCAGGTCGAACAGGCAAATTGTTTCTTATGTATTCTTCGTCCGCAACAAAATAATCGACTTTTTCGGGAGTTATGCCTATATTAATCACAGTTGCATTTTTTTCAACCAAACACGGTTTTAACCCTATCATCGTAAAAATATGGTGTGAGTTGAAATATCCGTCAGCATATTTTCTGCTGTCCGCTTCCACTCCTGATTCAATATCAATTGAAATACGAATTTGATTCTCTCGATTTATGTTGCAATATTCAAATATTTTCTTAATTTTTTCATCAAGTTTTCCGTGAAAACCTATACCAAATACTGCATCAATCAAGAACAGGGATTTTTCAATATATTCTTCATATTCATCTTCTGTGCAAATATAAATACTTGAATCAAGTTCATCAAATACCTGAATACATACTTCGTCGGTTGGTTGTCCGTAAGGCAATATCAAACTGACTTTTGCTCCATGTTTAGCCAATTGATTTGCGATAACAAAGCCGTCGCCGCCGTTTCTTCCTTTACCGCAAATAATTGTAATCGGACATTCGGAGATAGAAACAATGTCATATCTTGCACAAATTTCATTTGCTGTATTTGTGCCTGCTTGTTTCATCATATCATAATAAGAGAAACCACTAAGATTTGCATCTTGTTCGGCTTTTCTTATTGTATCAACAGTATAAATTTTCATAAATCCTCCATGAGTAAAATCTCAACTGTAAGTGATAAAAATTAAAATGAATATTAGGGAATTTATTTTAAATATTGATATTAAATTATAACCCCCAAGCTAAAAATCAAAAACATTATCTGTGTTTTCTATATTTTTACAAAACACTTGACTTATTTTCTAAAATGCTATATCATTAAGAAAAGAATGAAGATAAGGAGTTGTGCTTTCGTAAAAAAACCAAGAATTAATTAAAATAGTAAGAGAAAAAGTGAATTTTCTTTGAATAGTATAACATAATTTTTTCGCCATTTCAAGTATTATACTCAGAAAACAAAAACATTATTTGAAAATAATTTTCCAAAGGAGATATAAAATGTCTTTACATGATATTATGCCTTTCCGTGACAAAAACAGTGAAAGATACACCTATTCCAAGAGAGTAACTAAGTACATACGTGTTCTGCACGAAGATTATCTTGAAACCTTCTCGCAAGAAACAGGCAACTTCCTTCTTCGTGACGGTCAGTATACCATTGACCAAATCAATGAAGGGAAATGGAGTTCCTATAATCCCGATGAACAGGTCTGGGGTTATCGTGAATGTTATTGCTGGTTTAAGCAAACTGTTATAATTCCCGAAGAAGCTGCAGGCTTGAAGTTACGCTATCACATTATGCCGGAACAAGGTCGTTTTCAGTTTCAGGCAATTCTCTATGTAAACGGAAAGATGGTACAAGGTATTGACCGTTTTCACCAGTTTGCAATATTAACCGAAAATGCTGTTCCCGGTGAAAAGTTTGATATTTATATCAATGCCTATGAAGATGACTTTGCTTATGCAGGTCCTCTGCGTATGCGTGCAAGACTTTATAGTGTTGATGAAGAAGTTGAAGGACTGATTTATGATCTTCAAACTTGCCTTGATGTAGCCAATCTCTGTGGAGTCGATGATTCTGCAAGAATTAACAATCTGAAATATTTAACCGAAGCTTGTGATATTGTTCGCACGGAACTTCCTTATGGTGAAGAGTTTCTTGAAAGTGTCAAAGTTGCAAGAAATATTATCGCAGCCGGTGCTTTCGGGAAATCAGAACGACCGCTTGTATCCGTAATCGGACACACTCACATTGACGTTGCTTGGCTTTGGCGACTTCGTCAAACACGTGATAAGGCAGGAAGAACATTTGCCTCTATGCTGTATTTTATGGATCATTATCCGGATTTTAAGTTTATGTCTTCTCAGGCACAGCTCTATAAATACGTTAAGGAAGACTATCCGGAAATCTATAAACGTATCAAAAAAGCTGTAAAAGATGGGAAATGGGAAGTCGAAGGCGGTATGTGGGTTGAAGCCGATACCAATGTAAGCTCCGGCGAAGCATTGGTCCGACAGCTCTTGCTCGGAAAACGCTTCTTCAAAAAAGAATTTGATGTTGATTGCGAAATTTTATGGCTTCCCGACGTTTTCGGTTACTCCGCTGCTTTACCGCAAATTCTTAAGAAAAGTGGCATTAAGTATTTCATGACAACTAAAGAAAGTTGGAATGAATATACTAAGATTCCATATGACACTTTCAAATGGAAAGGTATTGACGGAAGTGAAATTCTTTCACACTTTATCTGTGCTCAGAGAAGCAATCGTGAAGAAATGGGAGAATTTAACACCACATATAACGGCTATCTTGCTCCTGATCAAGTAATGGGAGGTTGGAAACGCTACCAACAAAAAGACCTTAACGATAATATTTTATTCTCTGCAGGTCACGGTGACGGCGGAGGCGGCACCGACAGAGATATGATTGAATTCGGTGCGAGAATGAGCAAAGGGATTGAAGGATGTCCGAAAATTAAATGGGAATTTGCAGGAGACTTCTTCAAAAATTTAGAAAAAGATATTGCAGGAAAGAATGTGCCAAAATGGCGTGGCGAACTCTATCTTGAGTTCCACAGAGCTACATATACCTCACAAGCCGCAAACAAGCGATATAACAGAAAGAGTGAACTGCTTTATCATGATGTTGAGACTTTAGGCACATTAAACGGAATATTTGACAAGAATTTCACCAAGTATGACAGCGAAACAATCAACAATGCATGGGAAATTATCTGCTTAAACCAGTTCCATGATATTATTCCCGGTTCGTCAATTCGTCCCGTTTACGAAGATTCAAAAATTCAGTACGAAGAAATCATAAAAAACGGTAAAGCTCTTGCAAGTACTTATTGCAAAAATATCGCCGATAATATAAACAAAGGCACAAAATCAGCGGTTGTATTTAACACCACCGGCTTTAATCGCAATGACATTGCTTTTGTTGAGGGCGAATACTCCGGTTTCTCAGATGGAGATATTTCCCTCCCCACTCAAAAAACATACAACGGAAAAACTGTTTTCCTTACACGAAATGTCCCTGCGAAAGGATATAAATCTTTCTCCGTTTCAAATCATACCGAATTTGATAATACGGCAAAGATAAACGGAAATACCTATGAAACGAAATTCTTTATAATTGAGTTTAATGAAAACATGGAAATCTCAAAACTCATACATAAGGAAACCGGACGAGAAGTTTCTCCAAATGAGATTACCGGCAAACTAATCGCTTATGAAGACAGACCCTATGAATATGATGCTTGGAATACTCAGGTTTACTACAAAAATAAAGCTTGGTCAGTAGAAGATTTAACAAGCTGTAAAGTAGTGGAAAACGGTGCCGTACGTTGCGTTATCAAGCTTGTACGTAAATTCAGAAAGAGTACAATCACACAGTATATTTCTCTCTACAACGACATTGACCGCATTGATGTCTATAACGAGATTGATTGGCACGAACTTGCGATTTTACTTCGTGCTGACTTCCCTGTTGATGTTAATACCACACGTGCAACATTTGATATTCAATTTGGTAATATCGAGAGAAATACACATAATAACTTAATTTCCGACTTTGCACAGTTTGAAGTATCGGCACACAAATGGGCTGATATGAGTGATAACAGCTTCGGGCTTTCCGTTCTTAACGACTGCAAATACGGGCATTCTGCAAAAGAAGGGCATCTCGGAATTTCACTTCTTCGTGCACAGAACAGCCCCTGCAAGATGCAAGATATCGGCAAGCATACTCTTACCTATTCAATCTATCCGCATGCAGGTTCTTTTGCCCAAAGCAAGGTTGTTAAGCACGGATACAGTCTTAATATACCGCTTCGTACTGTTATTTCTGAAGGAAATGGTACGCTTATCCCCGAATATTCACTTATATCTGTTACACAAGATAATATCATCATTGAAACAGTTAAAAAAGCTGAGGATTCAGATGATATTATTGTCCGTTGCTACGAAACGCTTAACAAGAAAACAAAAGCTGACTTTACATTTGGCAGTAATTTTGCAAAGGTTAATGAATGTGATTTAATGGAAAATGTTGAGGCGGAAATTGCTAATAACACGAACCATTTTATTTCAGAATTTAATCCGTTTGAAATCAAAACTTTCAAAATCAGCTTAAAGTAAGAGGGGAAATTATGTCTTTTCTTAAAGCTGCCGTTGTTGGCTGCGGTAATATTTCGCACTCTCATTTTACTGCTCTTGAGAAAAATAATATAACTGTTGCTGCGGCTTGTGACATTCAGGAAGATCGTGCAGATAGTGCCGCAGGAAAACTTAATTGCAAGGCATTTTATAATATCAAAAAAATGCTCGATTGGGGAAATTTTGATGTAGTTCATATCTGCACACCGCACTATCTTCATGCAGATATGACTATTATGTCATTAAATTATGGCAAACATGTGCTTTGTGAAAAGCCGATGGCTTTAAACTCCAAAGAGGCTGATCTAATCGAGAAAACAATACAAAAACACAACACACTTCACTATGGCGTATGCTTTCAAAATAGATACAATGAATCATCAATTATTATGCGTGAAATTGTCGATTCCGGAGAAATGGGAAAAATACTCGGTGCAAGAGGTATTGTCTGTTGGGACAGAGACGAAAGTTATTATACCGCTGACGCTTGGCGAGGAACAAAAGGATTTGAAGGTGGCGGTGTTTTGATTAATCAATCCATCCATACTCTCGATATGCTTCTTTGGCTAGTTGGGGAAAAGATATCAAATATTCATTCAAGTATTTCAACAAAACGTCTTTTTAATACTATTGAAGTTGAAGATACTGCAGATATTCTTATCGAATTTGAAAGTGGGGCAAGAGGAATTTTCTTTGCTACACTTGCAAATGCCATTAATGCTCCCATTGAGCTTGATTTATACTTTGAAAACGGTAAAATTTCGCTCGGCGACAAGTTGCTTATTCAAATCAAGGGCAAGAAAGAAGAATTATTTGATATAAATCACCCCATTGGCAAAAAAAGCTACTGGGGAGATGGTCATAATGCTCTTATCGGTGATTTTTATGATTCAATAGAAAATTCCCGAAAGTTTGATATTAACGAACACGAGGCAAGAAAAACGATTGATATTCTGACCAAAGTATATTCAAATTAACAATTAGCCCGAGAAATGCTCTCGGGTTGTTTTTTATAATGTAACCATTTGTTTACATTGAATATCTGCTGCAACCATTTTTTACATCATTTTTGCTTGACAATTTTATGTTTTTATATTATTATATTTAAGTTATGTTAAGTACATATAATAGGAGATATATGATGAATTACGAATTTGATATAAACATTATTGCAAAAGAGTTTGATTTAGCTGGGGAGTTTATTGAAGCTATTGCAATTACAGACGGAAATATAAACCGTACTTATAAAATCAGTTTTGATGATAACGGAGAAATCAAACACTATCTTCTTCAAATTGTGAATACTTATGTTTTCAAAAACCCTGAAGAACTTATGGAAAACATAGTTGCCGTTACTGCATTTTTACGTGATAAGATAATTGCCCGCGGAGGAAATCCAGATCGTGAAACGCTGACATTCTTGAAAGCATCAAATGGTAAGCATTATTTCATTGATGAAGATGGCAAGTGTTTCAGGGTATGTAATTATGTCATTGACTCCCACTCTTACAATACATTAGACGATCCCGAGATATATAGGCGTGCCGGTGCAGCATTCGGCGACTTTAACAATCTCCTCGCTGACTTCGATGGAACAACTCTCTATGAAACCATACCAATGTTCCATAATACCAGAAAAAGATTCAATGATCTTCTTCTTGCAATAGATGAAAATGCAGTAGGTCGGCTTAATGAAGTCAGGGCTGAAGTTGATTGGGCATTATCTAAAGAACAAGATGCATCTAAACTTGTTGATATGATTGAGCGGGGAGAACTTCCTATTCGCGTAACCCATAACGATACAAAGCTCAACAATATTCTCTTTGATGATAAAACCAATGAAGCTGTCTGCATTATCGACTTAGATACAATTATGCCGGGGCTTTCTCTCTATGATTTTGGCGACAGCATACGTTTTGCTGCAAACACAGCATCTGAAAATGAAACCGATTTGTCAAAAGTTGGCATCGATCTGGACTTATATGAAGCTTATGTTGAGGGATTTTTAGGAGCTACCGGAAAAACACTTACACAAAACGAAGTTGACAATTTAGCATTTTCTTGCAAACTCATGGCTTATGAATGTGGTATGAGATTTTTAACAGATTATCTTAATGGTGATGTATATTTCAAAATAAATTATCCCACCCACAATTTAGATCGTTGTCGCTGTCAGTTTAAATTGGCTTCCGACATTGAAGATAAAATGCCCATAATGGAACAAATTACAAGAGAATATTATTCCAAATTATAATGACAAAAAAACCAATTGACAAAAGTTTATATAACACAAAAGAGGGTGTGCAATTTTCCGCCACATCCTCAATGTCTAATGCAATATTATTATTGGTTGCCAGTACACTACTGTCCTTTATAGTGACTAATCTCTTAAAACTTACATCAAGCAATACATTTAATACCATAATACTGGCAATTACACCGATAGCCAATATAGTCGCATTTGTAATGTTTCGCTCAGCATTAAAAAAAGAACAAGCTGCATTTATGCTCAAAAAAGATGAAGAACCCGATGTTTTTCTTGAAATACTCAAACGGCTTATTGTAATATGCCTTATTGCAACATTTGTCCTTTTCTTTATCTATATCATTATGGATTACAGGGTCAAGCTTTTAATTAAAGCTGCAGGAGATGATGAAATTGCATTTTATAATGCTACGAAACTCTCAACGCAACTGAAAGTTATAATCAATTCTCTGAATAAAATTTTCTCTCTTACCAATATCTCTTGCCTGTTTATAGGCAGAATATATGTTCGGGAAGAAGGCAACAAACGATTGCACAATTTTGCATTCGCTGCTGTTATCATCACATTAGTCAGTTTTTTAATGGTTATTATTAATTACATTTTGCAATACATCGGGAAGACAAATGTAATTTACAGTACCATTTCAAATTTGACTATTTACGCTGTTTATTTCTCACAATATCTTACTTTTGAGGCAAGAAAAGAAAAACTTAAGGCAATACTTTCATGCTCCTAAATAATAAGGTCTGCGTTATGCAGACCTTTGTTTTTATAAAGCTAATAGTGCAGCTTCAAATTTTTCGACTCTATCATCGATATTTTCTACTCCCATTTCTTCGCCGATTGCACGAATGAATGGCAATGCAAGTTCGACAGTGAAAGGTCTGCCAACCTCAAGCATAGGATGATCGATTGCTTCGGGAACAAGTTCCTTAAAAACAGCATAAGCATCTTCGTTATCAAGAATGTCACCGATTGTGGTTTCTTGGAAATTATATTTTCCCATAATTAATTCTCCTTAATTAAATATTTTCTTTTTCGAGAGCCATAAAGTCAACTTTTTCAAGCGGAGTGTGAGGAAGTTCATTTCTGAAGATGACTTCACGAGGTACAGAGAACTTGTCAAGATTTTTTTCGCAAGTCTCTATAATTTGTTTTTTATATTCTTCAATATCTCCCTTTTCTTTAAGAGATACAAAAAGCCGAACAAAGGGTTTTCCTTCCTCTGATGTACCGCGAACAGCACAAGCTTCTTTTATAAATGGAAGTGTATCCATAAGGTTTTCAATATCAACGGGATATACATTGTAACCCGAAATAATGATAATTCTCTTTTTTCGACCTGCAAAGAAAAAGAACCCTTCTTCATCTTTATAACCCAAGTCACCGGAACGCACCCAAGCTTTACCATTTTCATCGTAATAAAGACCAACGCCATTTTCATCCGGGTCATCTGTTAAATATCCTGCCATAAGAGTAGAGCCTGAAATACAGATTTCACCTATTTCGCCGGTAGGAACTTCTTTGCAATTATCGTCCCAAATCTGCATATCAATACCCTCGAAAGGCTTACCGATTGAGCCGTCTTTATTGACCCAGTTGGTATTTGTACAGCAAGCAGCACAAACTTCTGTTAAACCATAACCCTGACGAAGACGTGCATCGGTACCATTCTTTTCAAGCATAGCATTAAACTTTTCAAGGAATGCAGGAGATAAATCATCACCACCGACAAACATCATACGAGTATTTGCAAGATGTGGACCGTCAAACCCCTTGGTATGGTAAAGTTTCTTGAACATATTCGGAATACCGACAATACCTGCAATTCTGTTCTTCTTATAGAGTTTGACAACAAGATTAGCATTAAATCGCATAAGGGGAATAATTCTTGCCGCATTACACATAATCATATGACAAGCAAGTCCTAAACCAAATACATGGAATAACGGTAATATGATAATTTCAGCCTCAACACCGGGGACATGAATTTCATCAATATAGGCAACTTTATAGCAAATTTCGTTAAGTGCTTTACTGGTAATCTTAATTGTCTTACTCTTACCTGTTGTGCCGCCACCATTTACATAAATAGCAATATCATGACCGTTATTTCGAACACCCTCAACTCTTCTGCCCTTATATTTTGACATAATTGAAGAATATGTAACACAATTATTGATCTTCGGCAAAACTGCTTCGAGAGCGATTTCACCGGCTCGTGCTGAATATTTCTTTAACGGAGCAGCATAATCAGAGCAACGACAAAGAATGACATCAAGTCCCATTTTATTAAGTGTCTTAATATGCCGACCTGCAAGGAGATTGAGAATCATTACACCTTTAGACTTCGTTAATTTGCAATACTCTTCAAGCTGAGCTGAAGGCCACAAGGGATGCATAAAGTTAACAATAACACCTATTTTATTAAGTGCATAAAACGCAACTAAACTTTCAATATTGGTCGGACAGAAGATAGTAAACACATCTCCTCTTTCGAGCTTTAATACCTTCTTTGCATAATATGCAAATGCCTCAACATCACCGATAAATTCACTTCTGGTGATTTTCTGATCCAAATGCTGTGCAGCATCATAATTGCCATACTGCTGTGTAGCAATAAGATAATATTCATAGCAGTTGTAATCTTTCGATTCAATCATATTCTTTTCCATAATATTAACCTACCCTACGACCGTTTTGAATCGGGATTACTCTCTTAAGCTTCGGAATTTCAAGAGTTCCCGTGAAAGTATCGCCATCAAAAGTTGCAGTAATAAAAACCTCTACTTTTGAAATGCCCATCTTAAATACACCCTTACCTGACAAGGTGTTTCCATCTGCATTTATATCCTCATAAGTTACATTTCCAAGTATCTTTTCAAACTTTTCGGGACCATAAAGACGCAAGCCATACTTACCGCCTTCATCAGTAATATCAAACTTTATATCACCCGTATAAACCATCATTTCTACATGAGCTTCCCAAGTGCCTAATCCAATCATAATTATCACTCCATATTAAGATTTATGCAATTATAATACATAACTATGAATAGGCTATGAACAAATGAATAATTTTTTGTTAATATTATGTTATATTTACTTAATTTTTAAACAAATATTTAATTTTATGAGAGAATGTGTCCAACAATAAACACAAAAAACTCAAATATCGAAACATATTTGAGTTTATAAAATTTGTTGTCCTAAATAACTTCTGCATAAAAAATTTCAATTACTTTAAATTGAAAATCTTTCTAAAGAATCCCACACACCAAGCATATACATTATACCCAACGCTCTGTCATAAAGACCATAGCCGGGACGAATATTCCCCGGTCCCTCTCCCCATAAATGTCTGCCGTGATCAGGTCGAACATATCCGTCAAATCCACAATCGTGATAAGCCTTGAGGATATTCAAAATACCAGTATCGCCGTCACAATCTCTGTGGCTTGCTTCTGAAAAATCACCATTTTCAAAATGCTTGACATTACGAATATGAGCAAAGGCAATGCGGTCACAGTGCTTATAAATAACATCTGCAACATTATTCTTCGGATCAGCATTAAGACTTCCCGAACAGAGCGTAAGGCAGTTATACTCATCATTAACCATTTCAAGAAAACGAGTGATACTGTCATTATCAACAAGAAGTCTGGGTAGACCAAAAATGTCCCAAGGCGGATCATCCATATGAATTGCCATCTTGACATCACATTCACGACAAGCAGGCATAATAGCTTCTAAGAAATATTTAAGATTTGCCCATAGTTTTTCGTGATCTATTCCCTTATATTTCTCGAAAAGCTCTTCAAGTCTTGCCATTCTTTCAGGCTCCCAACCGGGGAAAGACATGTTATATTTCTCGGTAAAATCCAAAATATACTTTGCCATACTTTTATAATCATCTTGAATTTTATTCTTTTCATAGAATAAAGCAGTTGAACCATCACCAACGGGACGAAAAAGATTTGTTCTTGTCCAATCGAATATCGGCATAAAATTATAGCAAATAACTTTTACGCCGTATTTTGCAAGATTATGAATGCAAATCTTATAATTTTCAATATACTTATCTCTTGTCGGAAGACCGATTTTTATATCATCATGAACATTTACAGACTCGACTACATCAGCATTAAAGCCATATTCGCGAATCTGATTAACTGCTTTTTCTATCTCATCTTCTTCCCAGATTTCACCGGGCATTTTTGAATGCAAAGCCCAGACAATCCCCTCAACACCGGGAATCTGTTTGATGTCGGACAACTTGATTGAGTCATTTCCGTCGCCATACCATCTGAAACACATTTTCATAAAGACCAACTCCTGAAGTATAATGTCTACATTTTAGTAGTTAAATTGAAATTTGTCAAGGTGATATTTAAACATTTCGCATATTTGAGCAAATTATTTTAATAACTGTGCAATCTCATCTTAATTGCAACAATGCCATAATATTCCCGTCAATTATTTAATTAAAAGAAAAAGGTAACTTCGGTTGAGTCCCCTTTTCTCTTTGAAGCAGATGACGAGGCTCGCTCATTTCGCTACCGCTCGCAACACGCCCACGGGCTACCCGACAGTCCACCGGACTATCGGCTTTGCTCTCTTCTCTCACAACCATCCTTTTCGAACCCTTCTGATATAATATATTCACAAAAAACAAAAAAGGAACTTCAGTTGCGTCCCTTTTCTCTTTGGAGCGGATGACGGGGCTCGCTCGCTTCGCTGCCGCTCGCGACACGCCCACGGACTACCCGACAGTCCACCGGACTGTCGACTTTGCTCGTTTCACTCACAACCGTCCTTTTCGAGCCCTTGTAATATAATAATATTCATAAAAACAAAGAAAGGAACTTCAGTTGCGTCCCTTTTCTCTCTTTGGAGCGGATGACGGGGCTCGAACCCGCTACCTCNNCTGCTCTACCAACTGAGCTACAGAAGCATTTATGGCGACCCGGAACGGGCTCGAACCGTCGACCTCTAGCGTGACAGGCTAGCGTTCTAACCAACTGAACTACCGGGCCATGTGGTGGGAACAACAGGGCTCGAACCTGTGACCCCTTGCTTGTAAGGCAAGTGCTCTCCCAGCTGAGCTATACTCCCACAAGGTGCGTCGCACGCCATGTGTCGAGCATCCCTGCTGACTGCCTATGGTTTCACGCGACTTGAATACTATAACATACAAATAACCTTTTGTCAAGTGCTTTTTTTAAATTTTGTTATTTGTTTAATTTATAAGTTGTTTTTTTGATTTCAATAAAAACCTTCATCTCAAACAAAAAACTTCCATCAGTAATAATAAACAAAAGCGTCAAGCAAAGCCTGACGCAAAGAATTATTCAATATCTTCAGGCGGTATTCCACCTACATATTGGGACTTGTATAGAGAAGCATAAAATCCGTCCGCCTCCAAAAGTTCTTCATGGTTACCCATTTCGACTATATGACCGCGACGCATTACAAGAATAGTGTCTGCGTTTTTAATAGTTGAAAGTCGATGTGCAATTACAAAATTAGTTCTGCCAACCATAAGACTGTCAAGTGCGGCTTGGAATTTTGCCTCAGTTCTTGTGTCAACAGAGCTTGTTGCCTCATCAAGAATCATAATTTTTGGATTACAGATTATTGCACGAGCAATAGTCAAAAGCTGACGTTGACCTTGAGATATATTTGCTCCGTCTTCTTCAAGTTTTGTGTTATATCCATCAGGTAGTTCCATTACATAATCATGGAACATTGCCATTTTAGCAGCGGATTCTACTTCTTCATCCGTAGCATCCTGCTTGCCGTATGCAATGTTATCACGAATGGTACCCTTGAACAACCAAGTGTCCTGAAGAACCATGCCGAACATACTGCGTAGATTTTCTCGTGATAAATCACGAATATCAACTCCGTCAACTTTAATTGAACCGGATTGAATATCATAAAATCGCATCAGCAAGTTGACAATAGTTGTTTTTCCTGCACCGGTAGGACCTACAATCGCAACCAAACTACCGGCAGGAACATCAACGGAGAAATCTTTGATAAGTTCCTTATCCTCAACATAACTAAATTCAACATCTTCAAAAGCCACATTGCCTTCACAAGATTCAATGACAGCTTTGGGGGTATCAACGGGTTCTTCTTCCTCATCATATACCGTAAATATACGCTCAGCAGAGGCGAGGGTTGACTGGATTGCATTAACAATCTTTGCGACACCGTTGATTGAACCTGCAAACTGACTTGAATAGCTGATAAAAGCAACGATGGTGCCTATAGTAGCACCGCTTGCAACCGCTGGATTATTTCCGCTTTCAACTACCAATAAAGCACCGATAAAGCAGATGGCTATATAATTGATATTGTTGAATATTTTAAGAATCGGATGGATTAAACCGGATATGAAATTCGCTTTATACGAGGATTTTGCAGTACTTTCCGCTATATCATTAAACTCTTCAACAACCTGAGTTTTTCTATTGAAAATACGGACAATATTATGACCGGTATACATCTCCTCAATATGACCATTAAGCTCACCGATTCTATCCCAAAATTCTCTGAACAAAACCTTTGATTTTCTCGCAATAACACGAGTTACGATAGTAGAAAATGGAACGATTATTATCGCAACGAGAGCCAATCTCCAGTTAAGCCAGAACATGTAGATTGCGGTACCCAAGCACAGAACAAGCGATGTAAGAATAGCTGTAATATTGCTTTGTAAGTTCGAACTGATATTATCACAGTCGTTGATGATTTTACTTAAAATCTCACCCTTTGTGTATTTGTCAAAATATTTGAGTGGCAAGCGTGAAAGTTTTGAGTTTAAATCTCCACGAATTTGGCAAATGAGTTTTTGGGTAACAACAGCCATCACATACTGTTGAATAAATGAACAAATGCCGTAACCGCCAAAAAGTGCAAAGACTTTTAAAATGATTTTTCCGCATTCAGTGAAATCCATCGGATTTCCAGTTTTTAATTTTTCCCGAATTTGAAAGTTAAAAGCATCAATAAGGTCGCCCATCCAATCAGATGAAGGAAGCTGAACTACCGTACCGATTATAGCAGCCAATAACACAACTGCTACGGCAAATCTGTAAGGCTTTAACAGATCAAGAAGTCTTAACAATGTGGACTTAAAGTGTTTCGGTTTCTCTTCTTCTTTGCGTACCGTGCGGTAGGATGCATAACGTTTTGAGCGTTCAACTCTCTGTTGTTCAAGATTTTTGTCTTTTTTGTTTTTCTTGCTCATATTGCATCCACCTCCTCTGCTGATAACTGGGTGGCAACAATCTCACGATAAGTCGGACAAGAATCCATCAATTCCTTATGTGTTCCCATGCCTACAACCTCACCTTTGTCGAGGACGATAATTCTGTCTGCATCAAGAACTGTACCGACACGTTGTGCTACGATAATAATGTTAGTATTTGTCATATTTTCACGGATAGCACGTCGTAATTTTGCATCTGTTGCAAGGTCGAGGGCTGAAAAGCTGTCATCAAAGATACAAACATCTGCCCCCTTAATTATTGCTCGAGCTATTGCAAGGCGTTGTTTTTGCCCGCCGGAGAGGTTAGTTGCAGACTGCGAGATCATGCGTTGCATACCTTCATCTGAATCATATACAAATGTCTTTGCTTGTGCTATTTCAAGAGCTTTGTCAATCTCTTCATCCGTAGCATCTTCCTTACCAAATCTCAGATTATCTTCAATCGTACCGCTGAATAAGAATGCTTTTTGAGGAATAAATGCAATTGATGAGTTCAAATCATCAAATGAGAGATCTTTGACATTAACGCCTCCGACTAAGATTTCACCGCCGGTTACATCATACATACGAGGGATTAAATTGATTAAAGTGGATTTTCCACTTCCCGTTCCGCCAATAATAGCAGTAATTTCACCGGGACGGCAAATGAAAGATACATCGTGAATATCCTCACGTTTCGTTGAAACATCGGAAGAAAGCCCTTCTACATTGATTCCGCCATCCGGAATTTCATCATTCTTTTTCTTTGTCGGCTTTTTCTTCTTTTTCTTACCGTCATCATCTGGGATAATATCCGGATATTTGAAAGATACGTTCTTAAATTCGACAACACCACGTTTGCTTTCATCAATAGCAATCGGAGTTTCGCTTTCTTTGATATCTGATTCGAGAGATAAAACAGCATTTATTCTGCGAGCAGAAATCTGTGCTTTGGGAATAACTGCAAAAACTGTTGCAGCCATTGTGATAGCACCGATAACCAATGCAAAGTATGTAATAAATGCCTGCATATCACCGATTGTACCAAGAAGTTGTGTTTTTTGCTCAGGGATAGAGATATCAAGTTTCTCTGCAGTTGAACCGATATACCACAAAAGAAATCCGACTAAAATATATGCCAAGAATATTGCAAGAGGCATCATTGCAGCAAGAGCTTTTTGAATTTTTAAAGCAATGGATGTAAGCTCAAAATTTGCTGCATCAAATCGCTTATCTTCATCTTTCGACTTATTAAAGGCTCGAATGACACGAATACCTGAAAGTTTCTCACGTACTACTTGGTTAAGTGCATCAACCTTCTTTTGCATCAATGCAAATAAAGGTGTGAAGTATTTGAATATGAATACTACAAGCAAGGCTATAAACGGCAATACAATCAAAATCATTTTTGAAAGTTTAGGATTCATTGTAATTGCCATAACACCGCCACCTACTAACATTATCGGGACAGTTATAACCATACTCAAAAAAGTCAAAATCATCTGTTGAACTTGTATAATATCATTTGATGAGCGAGTTATCAAAGAAGCTACTCCGAATTTATTGATATCACTCTGAGATAAATCTTGAACTTTTGCAAATATTTCCTTACGCAATGAACAAGTGTAATTTGCAGCCATTTTGTTGTTGCAATGATTGTTCAATACAGTAATAATTGCACTGACAACAGTAAGTGCAAACATTTGTATACCAACCCGCCAGATTATATCGGCATACGGGCCGCCTTCCGCCTGAAGTCCGTCATTGAGCATTTGTCTTGTAAGCATCGGCAAATACAGTGTCAAAGCCTCCTGTGCAATTACCAAAACTACTGAAAAGACAGCAAGCCATTTATACGGCTTCATATATTTTAATAGCTTAACCAATTTTCTACCTCATGAAAGAAAAAATATTCTTCTATTTTCACAAGTACATTATATCACAATTTCGCAATAATTCAAGTATTATTTTGATTTCTTCAGAGATTATACAATTTTTCTAAAATTTTTTATATTTTAATTACTAATAAAAGGTCTTAATTTATTCTTCTAATTGTTATTTCCAACAAAATTATAACAGTTTGTCAATTTCCTATTGAAAAAAATATGATTTTGTGATATATTAAAAGATATTTTATCGGCGTACCACCATTATCATTTGGGGTGCAGCCTGAAAGGAAGTCTACTTCATGAGTTATGTAAAACGTGTCATTGACGAAGTCGCAAGAAAAAATGCAATCGAACCTGAGTTCGTCCAGACCGTTACCGAGGTGCTTGAGTCCATAGAACCCGTTATCACACAGCATCCGGAATATGAAAAATTTTCTTTGCTTGAACGCATGGTCGAACCCGATCGTCAAATATGTTTCAGAGTTACTTGGGTTGACGATAACGGCAAAGTACAAATAAATCGTGGTTATCGTATTCAGTTTAATAGTGCTATCGGTCCATACAAGGGTGGTCTGCGTTTCCATCCTTCCGTTTATTCCGGCATTATGAAATTCTTAGGTTTCGAACAGATTTTTAAGAATTCTTTAACCGGTCTTCCTGTCGGCGGAGCAAAAGGCGGTTCGGATTTTGATCCGCGTGGCAAGTCTGATGCAGAAGTTATGCGTTTTTGCCAAGCATTTATGACTGAACTTTATCGCTATATCGGTCCCGATATTGATGTTCCCGCAGGCGACATAGGTGTTGGCGGTCGTGAAATTGGTTATCTTTACGGTCAATACAAGAGAATTAAAGGATGTTTTGAAAATGGTGTATTAACCGGTAAAGGTGTTCCCTACGGAGGTTCTCTCATCCGTCCCGAGGCTACCGGGTTCGGTGCTACATATTACACCGTTGAAGTTCTGAAGCATTTCTCAGACACAATCAAAGGAAAAACCATCGCCATTTCCGGCTTCGGCAATGTTGCTTGGGGTGTTGCAAAGAAGGTTGCCGAACTCGGCGGTAAGGTTGTCACTCTCTCCGGTCCAGACGGGTATATCTATGATAAAGATGGCGTCACAACATACGAAAAAATTGAATATATGCTCCAGATGCGAGCTTCCGGTCACGATAAAGTTCAGGACTATGCAGAAAAATTTGGCTGTGAATTTTATCCCGGTGAAAAACCGTGGGGCGTAAAAGTTGACATCGCCATGCCTTGTGCAACGCAGAATGAAATCGGCATGGAAGAAGCACAGATGATTGTAGATAACGGTGTACCCTATTACATCGAAGTTGCTAATATGCCAACAACAAATGAAGCACTTGCTTTCCTCAAGGCAAACTGCCGTGCAGTCGCTCCGTCAAAGGCTGTTAATGCCGGCGGTGTTGCAGTATCTGCACTCGAAATGAGCCAAAACAGCATGCGTTTTTCATGGACTGCAGAAGAAGTTGATGCAAAACTCCATACCATAATGAAAAATATTCACAACAATTCTGCTGCCGCTGCCGCACAATACGGTTTAGGATATGACCTTGTTGCCGGTGCAAATATTGCAGGCTTTGAAAAAGTTGCTGCCGCAATGATGGCTCAAGGCTTGATTTAACAGTTAATCCTCATCTTTCCGATGAGGATTTTTTATTGCAAATAACGGTTGACAAAATGCCCAGTATCTTTTATAATTAACTATATACGACTTAAATTATTATGGAGGAATATATGATGCGGAAATTAAAGGTATTTCTTCGAAGAATTAAGTCAATGAGTTTCAAAAGAATGTTTGAGCTAATCGGGCTTATTTCAAAAGAACATAAGCGTCCTTCAGTCATCATTTTCTTCGATATGATATGGTGTTCATTAAGATACGGCATGGGTTATCTTGACTATAAAGTTTTCGGTTTTGCTTCAATTCACGGGAAGAACAGAAAAACATTTATGACTATGAACCATAACCTTGCTTATGTCCGCAGTCTTAACGACAAAGAAGCATATAATTATCTTGACAACAAAATTGAATTTAACAAGAAATTTTCCGAATATTTAGGTAGAGACTGGATTGATTTAAGCGAAACAGACGTAAATGGCTTGCAAGAATTCTGTAAAGGCAAACATGCCGTATTTGCAAAACAAGCACAGACATTCGGCGGTCAAGGTATTGACAAAATTGAAATAACTCCGGATATAAATTATACCGAACTTTACCAAAGGCTCACTGAAAACAAACAATTCCTGATTGAAGATTGTATTATCCAACACGATGAAATGAACAGACTTTGTGCTAGTTCCATTAACACCATTCGTATGGTAACCGTTGTAACAAACAATATTCCGCATTTCATGTATGCACTCGTTCGTATGGGTGCGGGAGATAAGGCTGTTGACAATATTTCAAGCGGCGGGATGTACACGTCCGTAAACGAAAAGGGTATACTTACGAAACCCGCTTTTTGTGATAAGACCGGCATTTATTACGATAGGCATCCTAAAACAAACACTGAATTTAACGGTTTTGTTATTCCCTATTTTGATGAAGCGGTCGAAATGTGCAAAAGTGCCGCTATGGTTCTTCCGAATCTTCGTTATATCGGCTGGGATGTCGCAATTACTCCTAATGGTCCTGTTTTAGTTGAAGGAAATAATTTTCCGTCCTATGACATGGTGCAAAATTATCGTCATCTTGATGGGGAAATAGGCATATTACCGAAATTTGAAAAGGTTATAAATAACAATGTTTGAAAGAATGAAAGAAGATATTGCCGCAGTCAAAGCACGAGACCCCGCGGCAACATCAACAATACAAATAATGCTTCTGTATCCCGGATACAGGGCAATTCGTGCTTACAGAAAAGCACACTGGCTTCATAAGCACAATATGCCTTTTTTGGCTCGCTTTATATCACAACGATGCTCTCACAAAACCGGTATTGAAATTCATCCCGGTGCGACTATCGGGAAACGCTTTTTCATAGACCACGGTCACGGGGTTGTTATCGGAGAAACGGCTGAAATCGGCGACGATGTAACACTTTATCAGGGAGTTACCTTAGGCGGTACGGGTAAAGATGTCGGGAAACGTCATCCGACCGTCGGGAATAACTGTCTTATCGGTTCGGGTGCAAAAATTCTGGGGCCGATAAAAATCGGAGACAACTCCAGAATTGCCGCCGGTGCCGTTGTTCTTAATGACATTCCGTCAGACTCAACCGCAGTCGGTATTCCGGCAAGAGTGGTTAAAATCGCAGGTCAGAAAATCAGCGACATTGACCAAATCAATATTCCCGACCCCGTTGCACAAGAGATTGCACGACTTGAAAAAATGATAAATGAATTGAAAAAACAAAGTGAGAAGAATACCGATGAAAATATTTAATACATTAACAAGACAAAAAGATGAATTTATACCCCTTGTTGAAAATGAAGTTAAAATCTATGCTTGCGGACCGACCGTTTATAACTATTTTCACATAGGCAATGCTCGTCCGTTTTGCGTATTTGATGTCCTCCGTCGTTACCTTGAATATCGCGGATATAAAGTTACGCTTGTTCAGAACTTTACCGATATTGACGATAAGATTATCAACAAAGCCAATGAAGAAGGCATTACTTATAAAGAACTTTCCGAAAAATATATCGAAGAATATTTTGTCGATGCAAAGGGATTAAATATTCGTCCTGCTACCCATCATCCGAAAGCAACCGAAAATATCGACGAAATTATTGATATTATTTCGACTTTGATAGAAAAAAGTTATGCGTATGCCGTTGAGGGTGATGTTTATTTCAGCACTAAGAAATATGACGAATACGGCAAACTTTCACACCTTCCTCTTGATGAACTTGAAAGCGGTGCAAGAATATCCGTAGGAGAAATTAAGCGTGATCCGATGGATTTTGCTCTTTGGAAAGCAGCAAAACCTAATGAGCCTTCTTGGCCTTCTCCTTGGGGGGAAGGTCGTCCGGGCTGGCACATTGAGTGTTCCGCCATGTCTCGCCGTTATTTGGGAAAGACCTTTGATATTCACGGCGGCGGTCAGGATCTTATTTTTCCGCATCATGAAAATGAAATTGCACAAAGTGAATGTTGCAACGGAGTTACTTTTGCTCGTTATTGGATGCACAACGGTTTTATAAATGTTGACGGCGAAAAGATGGCGAAATCAAAAGGTAACTTCTTCACTGTTCGTGATGTTGCAAATCTCTACGGCTATGAGCCGATTCGCTATCTTCTTATCTCTTGCCATTATAGAAGTCCCATCAACTATTCTTATGATATAGTTGAACAATGCAAAGCCTCTTTGCAGCGTCTTTATAACTGCCGTGAAGGTCTTGATTTTGCCGCAAAAAATGCTGTTGACGGTGATATTTCCGCCGATGTTGCAAAAATGCTCGAGACAAGAAAGAACGAGTTTTGCAATGCTATGGATGATGACCTTAACACTGCCGACGCATTAGGTGTGCTTTTTGAGTTGGTTCGCGACATAAATAAATTTGTCCTTACGGACAATCCCGTCAAGGCAAATGTTAAAGTAGCAACAAAACTTTTTGATGAACTTGCAACCGATGTTTTAGGACTTGTATACAATCGTAAACTTGAGTCTCTTGATGATGAGGTTGAAGCTCTTATCGCAGCACGCACGGAAGCAAGAAAAAATAAGAATTGGGCTGAGGCCGACAGAATCCGTGATTTGCTGAAAGAAATGGGTATCATTCTTGAAGATACGGCACAAGGAATCAAATGGCATAGAGCATAAGTTGAATTATTCCGCACACAAAAAGAATTCCGTAATTATGCGGAATTCTTCTTTTGTTTTTATTCGGGCTTTGCCTGTGTAAGAGCCAGAAAATCTACTTTTTGAACTCTTGTTCTCGGTAGAGCATCAATATATTCAATTTCTTTCGGAATTGAGAACTTATTAAGATATTTAGCACAAAGGTCGCGAATTTCTTTTTTCTGTTCTTCCCTGTCACCGTCATTCGCAACAACATAAAGTCTGACTATTGACTTTTTGTTTTCATCATAGCCTTGAACTGCACAACATTCAACAACGAAATCAAGTTTTGCAACTAATTTCTCAATATCACGAGGATATACATTATATCCACTGATAATAATAACTCTCTTTTTACGACCGACAAAATACAAATAGCCATCTTCATCATATTTCCCAAGGTCGCCGGTAAGCACCCATTTAATGCCGTTTCTATCTTCAAACAATCCTTCATCTATCGGACCATTTTCAGTCAAATACCCTTGCATCATAGTCGGACCGTGCATTACTATTTCGCCGATTTCACCGACAGGCACTTTATTATGCTCTTCATCCCAAATTTCAATAGTAAGTCCCGGCAAAGGTCTGCCTATTGAACGGATATTATTGTCCCAAGGAGGATTTACCACATCAACTGCACAACATTCTGTTAAACCGTAGCCTTGACAAATCTCCGCCTGTGAGCCGTTTTTACGCATAACTGCATTAAATTCATCTAAAAATTCAGGGCTGAGGTCATCACCGCCACAATACATAACTCTGACTGATTTAAGATGCGGACCATCAAAATCAGGGTGTTCAAGGAGCTTATGGAACATATTCGGAACACCGTTAAACTCACAAATCTTATTCTCATCAAAATGTGCGACAAAGGTATCTACGTCAAATTTCGGCATGAATATCGCCTTACAACCCTTGTTGATAAGAGAAAGAGCACCGGCACACAAACCGAAAGCATGGAAGAAAGGCATACAACAAAGCTCAGTATCAACCCCTATTTCCTCTGCTGCATAAGCAATATGTCCCTGCATATGGATGACATTACAAAGGGCTTCATTTGTAAGTTTAATAGTTCTGCTCTTACCTGTTGTTCCTCCGCCGTTCATATATAAAGCGACATCATCACGACTGCCGACGATATGTCCGAGCGTTTTATCTTGATACTTTTTAAGCACATCAGCATATATTAAAAACTTGTCAATTTTATCATGCAATGCAGCAAGTGCCACATCACTTGCTTGTGCTGCATATTTGTCAGGTAAAGCATAAGTTGCCGGCACACAGCAAAGCACGGGAAGTTTTAAAGCTGCAATTGTATCAACATAAGTCGGTACAAACATATCAAGAATAGCAACACCCTTTGATTTTGTAAACTTAACAATCTCAGCAAAATTTTCAGATGGCAACAGCGGATGAATAAAATTTACAATTACACCAATTTTATTAAGAGCCAAAAATAGAATTAAGCTCTCAACATTAGTTGGCATGAAGATTGAAAAACAATCACCTTTATTTAATCCGAGTTCATTTTTAAAAAAATAAGCAAAGGATTCAATATCAGCAACAAATTCAGATTTAAGATGATTAATTTTCCCATGACGGAACGCAAAATAATCACCATATTGATAAGTATTCTTACGATAGTACTCATAGGTGCTGTGATTTAGCGGAGCAAATTGTCTGTCTTTTGCTCGTTTTGGTATTTGCATATCATTCTCCTTTATCTGTAAAATCATACAGTTTATTCTAATGTGTTCATTATATACCATAGAGCTACAATTGTCAAGAATCATAAATAAAAGACGGAAAAATTAAATAATCCGCCTATAAAATTCTTAATCTCTAAATTAAACATCAATTTATTAAATCATTTCGCTAAATACTCATCAATATACTTTTTAATATCAGCATATCGCTTTGAAGATACAGGAATTTCGGTCTTATCATTTAATAAAATTCTCTGTCGATTTATTGAAACAACTCTGTTGATATTAATAATATAACTTGATTGACAACGACAAAAATTATCCGGCAACATTGTTTCAATATCTTTAAGAAGCATATTGACCAAGTAGACTTCATCGTGGGTATGAATATAAGCTTTTACACCCTTGCCACCGGAGATATATTTTATTGCATTTTCACGGATATAGACAGTAGAATGTTCTGCACCACGAAATGCAAGTCTGCGTTCCTCAGTTAAAGTGGGATAATTTTGCTCCTGTTTAATCGCAAATTCCCTGTCACCACTATTGAGAACAAGATTGGAAACATGGACAAACGGGCTTCGCCAATAGATTTTTCCGTCCATATCCCGAAAACGGCGGACACTTGCCACAACATGCTGATGATATTTTTTTTGAGTACCGTCAATATGATTCACTCGCAACTTATATTCAGCAAGGCAAGTAAACATATTCGGCTCATAACATACGATTTTCGTCGATATATCCTCAACTTCAAAAGTCAGAAGTTTTCTCGACCAATTCAGAGCTCGTTGTAGATTTTGCTTGCCCAAAATATACTGTCCTTGCTTTGGACCATACCAACAAGCATTATCATCAAGAAATTCAAACAACAAATCATAATCGTAATTGTAGAAATTCAATATCGTTTCTACAATCATTTTTTCATGTTCACTTCTCATATATTCCACCTTTATGATAAAAGCGGGTTAAAACCCGCTGAAAACTTCTTATGCGTTTTGTTCTTCAACTTCAATCTCGGTCTCATCAGATTGAATGTCAGACTTTCTTCTCGCTTGAATTTCTTTTAGCATTTCGGTATGTTTTTCTTTTGTAATACCAAAGAACTTAATAGGTATAAGCATCAAAAGATAACCACCCATTGGGATAAGAGTAATACATGAGAATAAAGCGATTTTTGCAGATAACGGTTGATCGACAGGGATCACATCGTCATGAGTAACATAATTACAAATTCCCAATACAAACAATGCAATAGCTGAAGAAGCGGAGTTTGTAAGTTTACCGGTAAATGACATAAGCGAAAGCATAATACCTTCAGCTCTTTCACCGGTCTTCCATTCGATATAATCAACAGTTTCAGCTTCCATTTCCTTACCTAAAAGGTTCTTAAACTCAAGAGGAATGGTGTAACCTGCAATGAAAATAATCATCAAAACTACAACCCAAATTGAAAGCTTTTCATTGACTGCATCGAGAGTAAGCAACGGTTTTGCACAAGTTACAAAAAACAATAAGTTCATAGCTGCTGCAATAAGACAGCAAGCACGATAGATTTTCACAAAGTCGGCTTTTGGACCGAGTTTTTCAACAAGTTTGGGAACAAATATACCCGCAATAAAGGGAGCCGGAGCAACCGCAACTTCAAGTGCACCGATATAGGAAGAATTACCCATAAGGTCAACTGCAATATAAGTTGTAACGGCAGACTGAACCGTAACAAGTAAGAATGCCATATTAGCTAAAAATAACATGAACAAGGGCTTGTTTTGAATGAGAAGCTGAAAACATTGTTTTACTGTAGGTTCATTTTCACTGTAAGATGCACGTTCTTGGCACACTCTATAAGTAGGTCGCGAAAAGAGAATCATTCCGATACCGGCAACAATAGCCGCAACAGTATAAGCAGGAGCAGTATTCTCTTTAAAATAAGGAATCATCAATGCAACAATAACGAAAACCTGCGGCATGGCACCAATAACCGCTCTGAAAATTGAACTTATACCATAAAGTTTTGTCCGTTCAATTCCCGACGGAGTAATCGAAAATGCCAATGCTCCCATGGGAATATCGAACGCCGTATAAGACATATCCCAACCAATCATCGCAATGGTTGCCCAAATAATCTTTACAATATCGGGGAAACCGGTCTGTCCCACAAAGAGCATAACCGTAAAGAATGCACTGACAATCGGAGCAATACGAATATACGGACGCATTTTTCCGTCGGCTGTATTGGTCTTGTCCACCAAAACTCCCATAATAGGGTCATTAAACGCATCCCAAATCCCACACCAAAAACGAATATTCGAAACAATTTCCAGGGGAATACCCATCAAGTTGGTCATAAAATAGTTGATGTTCTTGGAACTCATCATAGCTGTGCTTAACCCCTGTGCACCTCTACCAAGAGCATAAGAAATCGTTTCTCTCCAGGTTAAGACGGTTTCTTCTCCGACATCACTCTTTATTATTTTTGAGTCTAAAAGCTCTTTAATTCTTGCCATAATATCACCAGCGGTAATTATACAACTATTTCATCAAATTGTCAACATTATTTATAAAAACAGCTTGCAATTTAAACATTTTGAGTGTAATATGTAAGCATCATACAGTAAAAGGAGTTTTTATGAAAGAAATTTTAGCATCCAATGTCCCGGCAGCCGTTGCGGTAATTTGTCTTGCAGCATATTTTTTCGGAACTGCAATTGTGTTTATCGCAAGCCCTGTCAAACGCGGAGAAGCATATTCGATTAAACCTATTGATAATGCAGGAATAACCGAAATCCGTGTTTATTATGGTGGTATATCGTTTGCACTCGGAGCATTCTTACTCTATCTGACTTGGGCAACAAAAACACCTTACTATTCACTTATCGGCGGACTATTTTTTGCAAATACGGTTTTAATAGTTCGGACAATATTCTTATTTGTCGATAAGGGATGGAAATGTCCTTACACAAAATTAGCAATCCCCTGCGAAACTTTGTTTGTTATTGCCCTTTGGATTTGCTATTTCCTCGCACAAAAACACTTGTAAAACAAAAAGGAGGTCAAGCGACCTCTTTTTTATTCCTCGTCGATATATTCCGTCAGAACATCAATAACATCTTTGACAGTTTCAATTCTGGAAATCTCTCTGTCGGGAATCTCAACGTCAAATGTGTTCTCAACAGCGACAGCGATGTTGACAAGTTCAAGAGAATTAAGACCTAAATCACTACGGATATTGGTGTCTTCGGTGATCGTATCGGGATCAATATCCACATACTCGGTTAAAATGGCTTTTAGTTTGTCTATCATATTTCTATCCTTCTTTACTGTTAAAATATCTTTCGGCTGCTTTTGCACGAATAATTTTTCTTGTTGAACTCTTTTCAAACTCGGTATAAGTAAGAACAACATCTGTTACTTTCTTATATGACGGCATTTTGCGGTTAACGTCTGCAACATCGGTTTTTACGATTTTCAAAATTTCATCATCTGTTTTGTCCGGAAAATCGGTAGGTTCAACATAAAGAACACTTGCGATAATCTTTGTGTTATGACCGTTAATTACCTGCTCGGATTCAAGGGCAACTGCTTCACGAACATATGAAATATTGTCCATAAGTCCAAATTCAATATCTTCCGGGAAAACATTTTTTCCGTTATCAAGAATAATCAAAGATTTCTTTCTTCCGCTTATAAACAATTCATTTGATGCGGTGAGTTTCCCGAAATCGCCGGTCTTAAACCATCCGTCCTCAAATGACGCAGCAGTCGCTTCGGGGTCTTTATAATATCCTTGAAAAACGTTGTCTCCCTTAATCCAAATTTCTCCGACACCTTCTTCATCAGGCTCGTTTATACGAATACTTGTTTTCGGGAACACATAACCTGCCGAGGTTGGATCTCTGTCCGCTTCCATATTAAGAGTAACTGTCGGAGATGATTCGGTTAAACCATAGCCGTTATACACCTTAAAGCCGAAATCACCTAAACCTTTGACGTACTCAGCTCTTGAAGCTGCACCTCCGCAGGCAAGTGTCGGGAATTTGTTTCCGAACTTCTTTTTTATTGTTGAAAAAAGAACGGGACGCATATCAATACCTTTTTCTCGCAATTTATTGCTCAAAGAAACAAGTTTACGAAGTGCGTCAGCTTTACCCTTTCTCTCCGCTTCTGCCCATATTCCGTAATAAATACCCTCAAGAACAAGCGGAACGGCGTTTAGTGCATGAGGCTTAAAGAGTTGAATATTGGCAAGGATATTTTTAAGGCTGTCATTGATATAAATCGTTGCGTTCATATACATTGCAGTCAGACAATTACAGGAAAGCTCAAAAACATGATTCATCGGCAACAACGAGAACGAAGAACCTTCAGAAGGAATAAGATCTGTAATACCGTTGACATTTGTGCATAAATTCTTATGTGAAAGCATAACACCTTTATTTGCACCTGTTGTACCGGATGTAAAGAAGATTGCCGTCATTGCATTTGAATCAATTTCGATATCGGTATAAGAAGTATCCCCGTCTTTCAGCAACTTATCACCCTCATCAATTAGGTTTTGAAAAGTGTAAAATCCAGGAGCATCAACTTCCTTATTAAAACAAATAACCGTCTTACATCTTTCATCATTCTTTTGATGAACCTTCATGCATTTTACATAAGTTTTCGAGCAGAATACTACTTCACAATCTGCCTTTGAAATAAGTTGACTTATACCCTCATCGGTAAGTTCCTTATCAATGGGAACTGCAATGCCGACACCGCAAATAATAGCTAAAAACGAAATAAGCCATGCATAAGAATTCTCACCACAAATAGCGATATGTTTGCCTTTTAATCCCATGTTTACAAGAGCCGTACCCAAGGCTCTTATATCATGTAAGGTGCGTTCTATTGTATATTCAATTATTTCATCTTTGCATTTTTCAACAATAGCCAAATTGTCGTTGGGAAAGTGCTTTTCAATCAGAGAAAGCATTTGTTTTATATCGCGAAGACGACCTTCTTCAAGAACATAAAGTCTGTAAAGATCAAGCACGGCAAGTTCTTTTTTCGTCATGATATACTATCCATCAATTCTTTTATAGTAATATTCGGGTTTTCAATACCTGCAAGAACGATTTTGACCATATTATTGTGCAATACCTCGGTCTGCTCTTCTGTAATTGTAGCAGTTCTGTGCATATAACGACAACAAATTCCGCCGGTTTCTCTGTCGGGATACGCAAAACCGTACATCGGCAATGCATAATGCCCTAAGTTATAGCCGTCAAACTTAAATTTTACGTTGTTTTGAGGTAAATTTAAATGTTGAAGTTTTGATTTGATTTCGGGATAACCCTCAACATCAACGGGAAGCGGTATCCAAGTAAACATCATAAAAGCAGGTGCTTGTGTTGCTTTGTAGTTAAAACATTGCATCTGAATGAAACGTGCCGCCAAATACGGGAAATTCAAATAGCGATAAAGTTGAGTGCGGACATTGTTAAGTTTTATTACACCTTCTTCAAAAGTAAGTTCTTCGGGCAGAATGCAACGAACCTGTAAAGGTTGTGCGATACAACCGCCCATGTGCTAATCTTTGAATGTTATTCTCTTACTGCAAAGTTGCAATGCAAGAGTGTCCGGCTCACGATAGTTTATGCTTGAAACATGCAAACGATAACCAATTTGAAGTATTGTTTCGGGAGCAATCTGATTTTTTAAGCAATATTCAAATATTTTTGCAGCCGTATCTTTCGGAATATACATGTTTTTAAGTGCTGCCTTATCGTGGAAGGGGTCGGCAACGGGAGGCACACGATATTCGGGATTCTTTTTCCTATATTTGTCAAGAACATTATGTCCGTGAATACCCGCATAAAAGGGTTCCCCGTCTTTAAGCCAATATTCTTTGTAGAATGCCGCACCCTTATCGAACATCTTTTTGTCTTCGAGCATCTTAAGTTCTTTTTTGATATAATCTTCGTATCTATACAGCGGTTTCGGCATATCCTCGCCATTTTTAAGGGCAGAATACACATTAATTAAATCAATATAGAATATAGCAGCAGCCATTGCGTCCATGATAAGATGGGAAGCATTCAAGAAAATTCCACTGCCACCGTCATAGGAATTAAAGAAAATAACACGAAAAACCTCACCCTTTAAGAATTTAATGGGTTTAAGAGCATCTTTATTAAGTGCCTTTTCCTGTTCTTCCTTCGTCTTAAAGGTCAATACGGGAGCGTCATAAGTAAATTTAGGAATAAACCACTGAGTGATTTTCTTGTTTTTCTTTGCAAAACGCAGACGCATGCAATCATTACGCTCAATTTCAATATTGAGTGCCTTTTGCAAAAGTTCAAAATCAACTTTTTCTTCAAGAGTTATTGATGTGGGAACCTGAACAATATTCTTATGTAACGAATATTTTACAAGTAAATACATCGTCTCCTGTGACGGAATCAAGGGATAAACCTGCATAATTATCTCCTTTTAGAAAATTATTTTCTTTGTGAATGGGAAAATACAATTATTCCAGTATTACTCTGTTGAAAAACCAATCTTTCTTTTCATCAGTATTTATGAGAGTAACCGGTTTCATTTGATTTGGGTTGCCACCCTTATCAATACGCATCTGACGATAGCCTTCAAATGTACCCTTTTGAAGTATCTTTGCAGCGGTCTGATCAATGGTGTTAAGCTTTCTCCATTTGGCATAAAAAGGATTAATTGACATGATATTTTCATCGAAGCGTTTCGCAAATTCATTAAGCATATCCGCATCAAACTCGGTGATTGGCTCTAAAAGCATCATATAACGAGGTTTCGGCGAATCATAGTCGGCATATTCGCACCAAGCGGAAAGTTCAACTCCCATTTCCGAAGCGGTCTTTCTGACGGCTTCATCAATCATGGGTTGAGTTGTTTTCTCAACGCTGATATTTAGAACAAGATTAGCACGATACATAAATTGAACTTTGGGAGAATTGTTATGAAAACCTGTTACTTTTACTACATCATAAATTTGATAACGATAAAGACCGGAGAAATTTGTCAATATGACTTCATAAAGTTCTCCTTCTTTTACCTCATGTAGCAACAATGGTCTTGTCCCATCGGGAGCATCTATCGGCAAAAATTCAAAAAAGGCAGAACGTGGCAACAAAACGGCATCGGGAGCATCTAATTCAACGGGAATAGCCATCAAACACTCGGATGCACCGTAACCCATATTATGAATCGGAACATCACCCGTATATTTTTTAAGTTTTTCAATGTAAACCGCCAAATTGCCGCCCATCATTCCGTACATCCAAGAAAGTTTCGGCCATATTCTTTTCGCGATAGGCGTATCAAAACCTTTCTGAAATTCTGCACGAAGTTCCTCTGCACGTTTCGGGTCGGGCTTAAGCCTTTTCAATAATTTCTTTCTAAGGTCGTCAGGCATTCTTATACTCTCATTGATGGTACCCTTTTCAATGTCATCGCAGAGCATTTCCCAATTTTCTTCAATATAACGAAATTCCGCTAAAACACCGGTAATGATTATCGAGCCTAAATAACTTACATCCCGATTGGGTAGTGCAAATCTCAATACGGCGTAATGGAAATCTATCTTGGCAGGCTCCTGTGTAAACAGCAATTCATCCGGAGTAGTTGTAAAATATTTCGCAAAACGACGTAATTTTAACAACGGGTGAGCAGAAATCCCACAGCAAATTTCATTGTTGGGCATAGGTGTACGCACCAACGCAAATGATAGCATACCAAACATGGTCGGAAGTTTTTTGCCCAGTTTTTCATAGTGCAAAGCTGTGCAGCCTAAAGGTCCGCAAAAGCCCATGCACTGAATATCCCAAGCCGCTTTTTTTGATACCGGAAATATTTTTGGTGCTCCTGAACTGCCGGATGTCGGAATATAACGTTTCGGTTTCTCTGCAAGAATAAGATTGGTTTCACCTTGAATCATCCTTTGGAGATAATCATGATAATCTGAATATTCGGAAAGCGGTACTTTGTCCTGATATTCTCTGACATTATTGATATTAGCAAAATCGTACTTCTTACCAATGACTGTATTTGCATTTTTTTTCATCAGTTTTCGTAATATGGCTGCCTGTGTTGCTTTAGCCTCGGTAGTATAATGGTTAAAACCCTTATAAACCAATTTGCCTGCGGCAATGCCTATTTTTGACAAAATATGAGTTAAAATATTCATTGTGTCCTCCATTAAACAAAATAATTATTTGTTTTATTTAAATATATCCATAATAATTTCACCGAGATGTGAATCAGAAAAAGGACGGGGATAACCTATAAGTTTTGCTTCATCTTGAGCTCTTAATACGATATTTTTCAAATCGGCGGGATTGAAAGGAAGTGCATTTTTATCAATACCGCAATCGGCAATCAAACTGTCAATCGCATCAATAAATTTCGCCGCTTTCACATTTTCAGAGTCTCGGCTGTCAGAAATATCGCAATAGTCGGCAAGTTCCGCCAATCCTTTTTGAGCATACGGCAAATATGCCTTAAGAATAGCGGTAAATGCCGTTGCGATTGCATGTCCGTGAGGAATATGATAAATCTCACCAAAACGATGTGCAACCGCGTGAATATATCCCGTACAAATTCGCCTGAATGCAAGACCTGCGTTATATGATGCTTTCTGTAATGCGGTACGAGCCGAAATATCATACGGATTATCACATGCAATTCTTAAATTTTCAAAGATTGCTTTTGAGGCAATGAGCGACTTTGTCTTATCGTCGGGGAAATTATCGGCAAAGAGACTTATATAACTTTCAACTGCATGAGAAAGAGCGTCTATCGCCGTTGTAGCAGTCATATTTTTTGATAAACCTACTGTAAGATGAGGATTAAGTGCCACTGCAGTCGGCAGGTATTTATCACAAATATATATCTTTTTCTTATTTTCTTTTTCATAGGTTATAAGCGAATAAACGGTTACTTCGCTCCCCGTTCCCGCTGTTGTCGGTATCGCAAAGAAGGGGACTGCATTGTTTGCATAAGAATCAATCTTGCATATGTCATCAAGTTTTTCGGTTCTGTTTGCCACCCACAATGCAATGACTTTTGCAGCATCTAATGCCGTACCGCCACCGATTGCAATAACATAATCACAATTATTTGAGATATACAAATCCAACGCGTATTCAATATTTTGAAGTGTAGGTTCTCCGACAAAGTCATCAAATACTATGAAATCTTCAAATTTTGACAAAAACTCAGAGATTTTTTCTATATTCCGTGAGCCTTTGAATGTTACAATCAATGGCTTTCTCAAGCCCTGTTTTTGAATATGAGCATACAATTCATCAAGGGAATTTTCACCTTCGAACAGTAAGGGTTCATCAAGTTGAGCATCACGCATTACACCCAGTGTGAGTTTTTGAATGGGTGTCAAAGTACCGCCGGTTGTTCGCATCGGTTTTTTCTCAAAATGCGGAAAATCAAGGCATATCCCCTTGCCCTCACCTAAGGAAAGATAACGGGAATCAATCTTGCTCCATTCAAAACCGGTCTTGGAAAGACACTCAACGGTAAAGTCATTTCTCATCTCGACATTTGAACTCCTGCCGGAAATGATGAGATAGAACATATAAACATGAACATCTTTATCGTCTGAATTTGCGACAATTTCCTCAACCATCTGAGCCGTTGATACTTCGCTGTACGGCATATTCAACAGACCAAACAACTCTCGAACAGGCATGAAATTCGGGTTGTACATATGATAAATTTCGTTAGTTTTTCCCGTAAATGCAAGATTTACATAAGCCTTTGCACATTCATCAACAGCAGTAAAATCCATCGGGAATTTATCCGAAAGTTCGGTAACCCTGCCCATTTTTAATATAGCACGAATGCGGGATAAAAATCCGTTATCCGCAAGATTTTTTTGGAATTTTCCGTCTGAAACTCGCCAAGTAAGATTACCTATACGATATATGTTTGCACGAAGTCCTTGCTCTTTTCGAGCATTCAAAACAACTTCTTCGGCACAATATTTTGAGTGAATATAAACATTCTCCCAATAATTCTGACCGATATTCAAAAGCGTTTCATCGAGATAAGTATCTTTATATTTTTGCGTAACCGTGCCTGCTCCGTGAACGCTTACTGTTGAGGTATGTTGCATTACGGCATTTGCACACAATGCAAATTTAATTACATTCTCAGTGCCTTTAACGTTTGTTCGCTCCAAATCGGCATAGTCGCCTGCATGGTGAACATTCGCGGCAACATGGAACACCACATCAACCTTTTCGACTAACTCATCATAAAGGTCTTTATTTAATCCCAAAGTGGCACTCTCAATATCACCGTTGATAGGATGAACATTTGACAAATCAATATCATCAAAATAATACTCAATTTGACGTTCGAAATTCTCACCGTCGCGAACTAAGACATATACCTCAACACTGCGGTCTGTAAGTTCACGCAAAATATGACTGCCTAAAAATCCCGTACCGCCGGTTAGCAAAGCACAGGAAAAATCTCCGACATCTGCCGAATTACTTGTTTCGGCAATTAAATTGTTGACCTGTTCATCTCGCTGTTCGGCTTTTTTCTTTGCAGTTTCAATCTCAGATGCGAGCATATTCAGATAAGGCTTGTCATAAATAAGTTGAGGGCTTACATTCAACGTTACCGCCAATTCGGTAGCCGTTAATGAATTTCCTCCGACTGCGAAAAAGTTGTCGCTAATGCTGATATTATTCTTGTTAAGTATTTCGCATACGGCGTTATATACTCGCTTTTCCGCTTTTGTTTCGGGTGCAACGATTTCTCTTTTTGCCTTTTTGGTGTTGGTAATACCGTTACGCTTTATCTTTTGGGATGAAGTTCGTTCAAATGGAATGTCGCGTATAGCATAAGTGGAAATTTTTTGGAAAGTTGCAAGTTTCTCATTGACACGCATCAAAACACCGACCATCTCTTTATCAACATCGGTGATATTATTCTTAATAATATAATCTTGATTCAAGAAAACTTCCGCACAAATAGCTCCATCATCACCATAGCAAACTGTCTCGGCAACGATAGGTTCTGCTAAAACCAGCTCTTCAAGCATTTCAGCAGATACATTTTCACCGTTATCAAGCAAAATCAAATTCTTGCATCTGCCGGTTATATATAAAAATCCGTCATCATCAAAATGACCGAGATCTCCGGTATGAAGCCATCCGTCTTCGGTAAATGCAGCTTTTGTTGCCTCTTCATTCTTGTAATAGCCGAGCATAACATTAGCACCCTTTACAAGAATTTCACCATTTTCAAGTTTGATGTCCATACACGGAATAGGTTGTCCGACCGAGCCGTGGCGGAAACAGCCGACAACATTATTCGAGATAACCGGAGCACATTCGGTCATACCGTATCCGTTTAAAACATATATTCCGGTAGCATTAAATCTGTCATTTGAAGCGGCATCAAGTGGTGCACCACCGGAAATAATATCAATAAGTTCCCCGCCTAAGAATGATAATACAGCCTCATTTTCAGGAATTTCGGGATGTTGTTCGGCATATTTGATTGCCGTAAGCATTATTTTCTTGACTATTTGAGGAACTGCAATTATTCCGTCGGGTTTATACATACGAATATCATCAAAAATATTCGCTAAATTATCGTTTATACAAATTGTTTTACCTCGAACAATACTGCGAGTGAAATTTGCAGTAAAGCAGAAGCAGTGATGAAGCGGAAGACAACAAAGAATACGTGTAGTCGGGCAAGGCTTAGTAACACTTGTTGCACTCATAACAAAATTCTTATGAGTAAGCATTACACCTTTCGGGAAACCGGTTGTACCACTCGTAAAAACTATCGCACAAAGTTGATCGCCGTCAGGCTCAACAGTCAATCTTTTTCCTTTATAGGATTCAAAAATACTGCCGATATTGACTACATCTTCACTTTCTGCGGAATTATCAATTGAAATAAACAGTTTTACATTCGGATTGCTTTCACGAACAAATTTTGCCAAATCTTTATGCTTTTTATCAAACACAAGCACATCGGTATCCGAAAACTCAATCAGTTTTGCATTCATTTCATCGGTTTCCGCCATCGCAAGAGGAACTGCTACACCACCAATATTTGCAGCACCGAAATAGGATGAAATCCAGTTAAAACTTGTAGGTCCAACAATTGCAACATGAGCGTTACTCATACCCTTATCTTTTAAGAATAATGAAAAGGCATCGCTGAAAGTTTGAAAATCGATGTATGTTTTTCCTTCAACTCCGTTAGGTGTTTTATACAAAACAAAGTCACGCTCCCCAAAATTCTCGGCAGCGTAATCAAGCATATGTTTTAAGTTGCGAAGAGATGTAAGATCCTCCAATATCAAATTAAAATCATCTCCTCTTTGTTATAAAATTATTGCTATTATTATATCACTCAACAATCCAAAAGTCAACACTTTTGACAAATTTGCATTATTTTCAAACATTTATTAACAATTTGGACATTAATTTAATATTGTTGTAATGCTGTTCAAGGCTTATTCAAACTTCAACCTTAAACAACCTATTTTTTATAAAATATTTTGGAAATGTTGTTACATTATTCACAAACAGTTTGTTTGACAAAGTTAATATTGTATGATATAATTTAGAAAAGTGAGGGATTATTATGAGATTAAAAATTTTATCAATTATACTATCCATGCTTATTCTATCGTCCTGCATCACGCTTATTTCATCTGCGACAGAATATACGCTGGGAGACGTTACAGGTGACGGAAAAATAAAAACAACCGATGCCCGACTTATTCTCAGAGCATCGATGGGTTTGGAAATATTTGAAGGAGCCAGAGCCAAAGCAGCGGACCTGAACGGTGATGGCAAAATTAAACCCTTTGATGCACGTATCGCACTTCGAATTGCAATGGGACTTGATGACCTAAATAATTACACTACTGTACCGGAAACGATTGAAACCACTCCCAATACAACAGAAACCACGATAATATACGAAACAACCACAGAAATTACAACTGAAACAGTTACTGTTCCGATCTCTACAACTCAGACTCCCACCACAAATGCTCCGACAGAAATCGAAACAGATGAACCAACAGAGGAGGAATCTGAGATTCCCACCGAAGCTCCTAAGGATGGTCAACTTAATTTCTATCAGAAATATTACGTGGATTGTGTTGCTTACGACGAAACAGATGTTGGCACAGTCACCCCTCTCCGCTTTGCAACAGACGGGAAAAGTTATTATGCTCGTACGACAATAGATGATAAAGATACCGGCTTTATTATCAAAAAAGTTATCGGCGGTCGTGATTTGTATATGATAAACTACAATACAAATCAATATCTTGTTATGGGGAATGCACTTCTTGGAATGCTGAAAGGCGTTGCCGGCGACGGTTTAGACCTCGATGCCATGATTGCGGACTCAATGGGAGAAATTCAAATGGCTGTTCCATACATAACTTCTTATGACGCAATGGCATTTGATGAATTTGAAACCATCGACGGTGTCCAATATGCAGTTTGCAATACGGTTTACAACGGACTCCCGATGAAAGCATATTTCAGAGAAGGCGAAACAAATGCAGCAATAACTAAAACATATACCAATGACGGCAAATTGATTCAAACTATCGTCTTCAATGATATTAACAGCAAACCCGACGACTATTTCAAAGCCCCCAAGGGAATGAAAAAGATAACTTTTAGTCTTTTTAATATGGACGTCGCAATGAATTTTATGGAATCATTCGGATAATCAAAGAAAAAATAACGGCACTTCGATGCCGTTATTTTTTCATTCAAATGAGTGAGGCAATCGTTCTGCCAACGTTTTCGATTTCGTTTTTATCTGCAATCGTGCGGATATTTAAATGTAAACCTCTGTCGATTTGCATACGATTGTTGTCATCGAAATAGTCAGTATTTGTATCTGCAACAATAAATCCATAAGGATTGATGCCAAACTTATTTACCAAAGCACCAAGTTTGTAATAGAAGTTTTGGTCTATACGATTTTGTGCTTTGCACTCAACAAACACGGTAGTGAATCCCTTTACCGCAATACAGTCAAATTCATTTTGAATATTACTGTCAGGCCACTGAACACGGACATTGGTAAGAACTTCATCAAATTCTCCGCTTTCACGCATTGAACTGTAAGTGTGAAGTTCCAGAACTCTGCCGGAACAAATAAGCATTGACTTAATTGCAGGAGTAGCATATGTGAAACTAATATTGTGATTACCTTCACCGCTTGATTTATAACCACGAATAAACATGTCTTTTTCAAGCTCACGAAGCAGCATATCTACAAAATACCAATCGCTTGACGCAACTTGTGTATTTTCGACTGTCTGTGAATTGTAGAATAATCTGAAAATACCGTTAGTCTCGTCAAGTTCACAGCTGATTTTTTGAGGTGTTGCAAAAATATTCTTTTCTGCCGTCAATGCCCTGACAAAGAAATCGCCAACCTGCTGGTATTTAGTATCGAGGCAGAATGTACATGAGCCGTCGGAACGAATACGCATATAACTTGTATCGTCAATATAACCACCTTCAAGTAGTTTATTGAAAACGGGACGGATACACTCGGCTGTTGCACTGTCTAAAATATAAGTGCGAGGCTTATAATTCATATTCTTGCCGTCTTTTGGCGAAACCTGAAGCACGTTATCTTTCTTTTGATGATAGCTATCGAGAATATCTCCAAGTTTCTTCCATGCAATCGTCTTGTCGGAATATAGCTCAAACAGGCGATCCCGATCCGCCATAGCTTCCATTGATTCCTCATTCTCATCATCAATGATATCAAAAATATCATGCAGACTTAAATGGATATCCGTATCTTTCCCATGAAGATAGCCGCAACCTTTCGCACTTAAGAAATGACGTCGTTCACTGTCAAATTCAAAAGAAGGCAGGCTGTTATACATACCGGCACCGATAAGCATATTTGAAAGTTCACTGTGATTGCGTTCAATAAGTGAAAATTTGTGATTCTTGCAATAAGTTGCTATCTTTTCGATACCTTCAAATAAGTTGTCTGCACTTATTATATTATGCGTTGCATTCATTGATTTCGCAGCAAGCTTAAATTCTGCAAGTCGTTTAATAGAATCAAACACACAGCATTGCTCGATATGAATATCTATTTTTAATCCGTGATTTTTAATAACCTTACCAATAAATTTCAATGTATCAATGGCGTTATCAAAACACGATTCGGACTGTGAAAGAGATACATAGGTAACTCGCTTAGGTTTAATTACAAGAACAGATGCAATATTTGTAAGCATCTTATCATTATCACCAACATAAAGGGGGATTAAAAGGTGCTCATCATCGAGGTAACCGTTGTAAACATAAGAAGCATTTCTGATAAGATTTACATAATCCGTTTTCGGACTCTCAAGTGTAAGATACGAAACCGCCGGTTCAACAGCCTTTTCTATTTTTGCAAGATTGCTCTTAACAAACTTCTTTTGATCTGAAGTGATACCTTCAATATTGTTCATCAGGTTCAGAAATGTGGTTTTATGGTATTGAATGCTTTGACAAGCTGTTGCAGATAATTGAAGGACTCTGTCCAGACAAGAAACATACTCATTAAAAGCACGAGTCAATCGCATATCAGTTTTTTCGAGAATTGCAAATATGCTCCCTGCTCTAACCGTATCACGAATAGCAGTAACATTACCTTCAGCGGTTACAAACAAATCACTTTGCTTTGCTGCAAGATGTTCAGAATAATACTTTCCTGCAAGCTCTATCGATACACTATCCAATTCATCTGTAAATTCGTCGGGAGTACGAATCCAACGAGGAGCAGGAATACCTACTAAATTGCCGACATTTTGACAAGGCACGGCATATTCACTCTTTTTGCCGTTTAATTCAAGTTCTGCAATATAAGAATTGTGTAATGCTGACACCAATGAAGAAATCTCACCCTTTCCGATACGCTCGGAAAGTTTTTCTTCACTCTCGTAATTAAGAATATAAGCCGTTTTACTTAAATTCATAATCGCACGGTAGTATGAACTGTCAGGTTTGATGTTTTTGTATTTCTTATAAAGAGCAGACCTATCAGCATTTTTATATGCCGTCAGACGAACTAATTTTGCACAAATATCGTCATCGGTATATACAAAACCGGTCTTGTTTACAAATACAGCTCTGCCTTTTTCGTATTCATTTTCTTCCTCTGCCGCAAAAGCAACAAGAACGTTCTCATTTTCCAAATCCAGCTGTCTTATGAAACACTTTGCAATAACATAATTTAACTCATCCGAACCGTAATCTATGAAAATATAATTCGGTTTCTTCTTAAGTATTTTCTCTGTATTACGTTTGTTTGCAAATGCTCCCCTTGGAGTGAATTTAATATCATCGGGGGTATATTCAAATATTTGGACGTCTGAATTTAGAAGAGGAAGAAATATATCTGCCTGTGCCTTAAACTCAAATATTGCAGGGTTATCACCAATAAGCAGAATTCTCAAACCATCTTTTGAATACTTGTAAAAAGGCTCAGTAAAAAGCAAATCCCGAACAGAATCAGTCGGATTTTCTTTTCTCTCTGCGGGAATATTATTTGCAAATACTTCAAGGGATATTTCTGTTGTCGCATCCGCCTTTTTATAATCCTCACCGGCTAAAACATTCCTGATTTGAACTAAACCGTCAAGAAATTTATCAATAGTAGCATCTTCATTCAATGAATTTTTAATAAGCTCATAAAACTTGTTATTGAGTTTATGACTTCTGTAAATACGATTGAATCTAAACTGCTCTGCAGGCAAATAATCGGAGATTTTGTCCGCATCATTCAAAATTTCTTCGGGATCAAAAGTCTTATCAGACAAGACAGCAAGATGACCAAGCAATTTCAAAGCAAGGTCACGAACATCATCCCAAGCGGGGGTGGTTTCTCCTATCGGGGAAATGTTGATTGTTTCAGGATTAAGAGCGACAAAACCGTGTTCATCTACAAGAAAATCGTCGTCGTTAATTCCTTCAATTAAATTAAAATGTGCTTTATGAAGGCTCGCAGTCTGCTTAGCTGCACCAATATAAAGCAATAATATCGCAGCAAGTTTAAGCCATATATGCTCATTACTTCCAGTTATAGCATAAACTGCATCATCAAACAGACCTAAATTGCTGCAATCGGGAGAGAACATAAATACTGTTCCTCGGGGATTACCGTTTTTCTGAAATGCTCTGTAAATTCTATTCTTGAAAAAACCGCATTTACTATCGAAAATATCGGCATTTTGGAATAACAACACGCTTTCAGCAAACTCTCGGCACATCTCTTCAAAATCAGCTTCGGAAGCTTTATTTGGTCTGACATATCCGTAGCGATCACGTGTTAAAATAATTTCGTCATCATCGGGGAAAATTTCCATCAAACGTCCCGATATGCCGTTAACTTCGGCTTTATAAAGATAAGCCGATTCGTTGTCATCAATCAATTCTTCAATGACAAATCTACGCTCACCCTTACTTTTTTGCATATTTGTATCAAGCATAAAAAGTCTGAGTGCAGCTGAAGTTTTTAGAGGTTCACGCAAGTGATTTCTCCTGTTCCGAACTAATAAAATCAGTTCTTGTGTTGATTACGGAGAATTACATCATGGTAACCGCCTTCAACTATACTTGTAGCGGATACTAATGTAATCTTCGCTTCCCTTTGTAAATCGGGAATGTTAAGTACGCCGACATTACACATAGTCGACTTAACTTTGTAAAGGCTCTTTGCGACATTATCGCGAAGTGAGCCTGCGTAGGTGACATAAGAGTCAACTCCCTCTTCGAAAGAGAGATTTTCTTTACCTCCTAAGTCATAGCGTTGCCAGTTTCTTGCACGGTTGGAACCTTCACCCCAATATTCCTTAACGAAAGTACCATTAATATTAAGTTTCGGAGTGGGACTTTCATCAAAACGGGCAAAGTAACGACCGAGCATACAGAAGTCAGCACCCATTGCAAGTGCCAATGTGATGTGGTAATCATGAACGATGCCGCCATCAGAGCATATCGGAACATAGATTCCGGTCTTATCAAAGTATTCATCGCGAGCTTTTGCAACTTCAATAATAGCCGATGCCTGTCCTCTGCCTATACCCTTCTGTTCACGAGTGATACAGATTGAACCACCGCCAATACCGACCTTAATAAAATCAGCACCTGCTTCTGCCAAATACATAAAACCATCACGGTCAACAACATTACCTGCACCAACTTTTACGGTATCCCCATAACGCTCACGGATAAAGTCTATCGTACGCTTCTGCCAAATACTATATCCATCGGAGGAATCTATGCAAAGAACATCCGCACCCGCATCAACCAATGCCGGAACACGCTCTTCATAGTCTTTCGTGTTAATTCCTGCACCAACCATATAGCGTTTGCCTGTGTCAAGCATTTCATCAGGATTTTCTTTGTGAGAATCATAGTCCTTACGGAATACCAAATAAAGAAGACGACTATCTTTATCGACAATTGGAAGAGAGTTAAGCTTATGATCCCAGATAATGTCATTTGCTTCTTTTAAGGTAGTATTTTCAGGAGCAGTAACGAGCTTTTCAAAAGGTGTCATAAATTCAGATATTTTAAGATCATTGGACATACGACTTACTCGATAGTCACGACCTGTAACAATACCTAAAAGAACACCGTTTGCTGTGCCGTCATCTGTAATGGCAACGGTAGAATGTCCGGTTTTCTCATATAAATCGAGAATATCACCGAGAGTATTTTCGGGAGTTAAATTGGAATCACTTACAACATAACCGGCTTTGTAATTCTTAACTTTTGCAACCATGGCAGCTTCTTCTTCAATCGATTGAGAGCCGTAAATGAAAGACATGCCACCTTCACGAGCCAAAGCAATAGCCAAAGTGTCATTTGAAACGGATTGCATGATTGCAGAAACAAGAGGAATATTCAAATAAATTGGAGATTCTTCCCCCTTCTTATATTTGCAAAGCGGCGTCTTTAATGAAACATTGGCAGGTATACAATCAGGACCTGTAAAGCCGGGAATAAGTAAATACTCAGAAAAGGTGTGTGACGGTTCGTTGTAAATAAAAGCCATAATGTAACTCCTCGAAAAATATTTTCCTACACTCATAATTATAATACAATTTACTGCATTTTGCAAGTATATATTATTTTTTTGTAGGATATAATAATTTATCTTTACAAAAAACTAAATATACGGTATAATATATAAAAACATTTATGGAGTAAATCATGGAAACAAAACGAAAATTCGGAATGCGTGACCTTGTCGGCTATGCTTTAGGTGATTTCGGTTGCAATATGAGTTTTGCTTTTATACACAATTACCTTATGCTTTTCTATGTAACATGCATGGGGATAAAACCTGCTCATTTTGCTGCTGTCATTGTTGCCGGCAAAGTTTTTGATGCAATTAACGACCCTATTATCGGCAACCTTTGTGACCGCACTAAGCCGGGGAAAAACGGAAAATTTAAGCCGTGGATTAAATGGGCATCTATACCGCTTCTTATCTGCTCCGTCTTGATGTTTATTTATGTGCCAAATGCTGCCTACGGTGTAAAAGTTGCTATGTGTCTGGTACTTTACTGTATTTGGAGTATTGCATACACAAGTGTAAATGTCCCTTATGGTGCACTTCAATCAGTAATTTCTGATGTGCCGTCGGAACGTTCTTCACTTTCAACATGGCGTTCAATCGGTGCGATGCTTGCACAACTTCCTGTATTGGTAATTCTCCCGATGATTGTTTACGATGAAGACAAAAACCCAAAAGGTGAAATTTTCATCTATATCGTTGCAATCATGGGGGTTATCGGTTTTGTGGCATTCTATCTTCTTCGTAAATTAACCACCGAGCGTGTTGAGCCTATTGTAACCGCCGAAAAAACATCCTTAATTAAATCTATCGGCGGATTTTTGAGAAACAGAAACATTCTTGCGGTCACCATATCATCTGTTGCAAATATTGCTCTTATTATGACACTTACAAACTCGATGCAATATTTATTTATGTGCTATTTCCAAGACACTTCAAAATTATCCATCGGCACGGTTATCGCCGGTTTGCCCGTATTATTCGGAATTCTTTTAGTTAAACCCGCACTTAATTTATTCTCAAAGAAACAACTTTGTTCATGGCCTTTCCTAATCACAACTGCGGCAACTGCCGTAACTACATTCGTAAAATTTACAAACCCATGGATTTGGATGATGTTTATCGGCATTGCGATGTTCGGTTCTTGCTTCTATCTTGTTCTTACTTGGGCATTGGTATCTGACAGTATCGATTATCAGGCAAAGATGACAGGAAGACGAGAAGAAGGCTCAGTTTACGCTCTTTACTCTTTCTTCAGAAAAGTTGCTCAAGGTTTAGGTTCTGCTTTTGTTGCACTTGCACTTGGTTTTACCGGCTACGATGAAACTTTGGCAGCAACGGCTCAGGCTCCGGGTGTTGCCGATAAAATTTATGTAGCAACTTCTTTCTTACCGCTTATCGGCTCAATCATTGCTTTCCTTAGCATGAAATTTATGTATAACTTAGACGAAAAAGACAGCGAGGTGTCACATGAGAATTAAAAAAATAATTAATGAAGGTTGGCTCTTTTCAAAAACAGAACTTAAAGATTTTAACAGTATTCCCGACAATTTTGAATCAGTAAATCTTCCATATACTTGGAATGGTATTGACGGTCAAGACGGCGGAAATGACTATTATCGAGGCAAAGGTTACTTTGTTAAAAAACTGTTAAAATCAGATTTTGAAAATGAAGTAAACTATCTTGAATTCGGTGCTGTTAATTCATCGGCAGAAGTTTATTTCAACGGAAAAAAGCTTGCCGAACACCATGGCGGTTATTCTGCTTTTCGTGTTAAAATTGAAGATATTAAAGACGAAAATATTTTAGTCGTAATTGCAGATAACTCACCTAATAACCGTATTTATCCACAAATGGCTGATTTTACATTCTACGGCGGAATATATCGCGATGTTACTCTTATTTCTGTTCCCCAAGTGCATTTTGACCTTGACTATTACGGCAGTCCCGGAATTAAAATTACCCCCACAGTAAAAGGTGAAAATGCAGAAATCGAAATTGTTGCATATTGCGAAGGTAATGTTGAATTTAGTATCCTTGATGGTGAAAACGTTATTTATACCGGCTCGGCATCCGGAAAAAATCCTACCGTAAAAGCAATTATCGAGAATGTTCATCTTTGGAATGCCAGAAAAGACCCTCATCTTTACACTGCTGTTGCAAAACTCCCCGATGATGAAGTTTCGGCAAAATTCGGTTGTCGTACATTTTCGGTTGATGCGAACAGAGGCTTTATATTAAACGGAGAAGAATATCCCCTTCGCGGTGTTTCGCGTCATCAGGACAGACCGAAAATCGGAAATGCCTTGCTTCCCTGTCATCATGAAGAAGATATTGATTTAATCTGTGAAGTCGGTGCAAATACCGTTCGCCTTGCTCATTATCAACACGATCAATATTTCTACGATTTATGTGATGAAAAGGGACTTGTTGTTTGGGCGGAAATTCCTTATATTTCCCGTCATTTACCTAACGGTTTTGATAACACAATGAATCAAATGAAAGAACTCGTTATTCAGAACTACAACCACGCATCTATCTGTTTTTGGGGACTTTCCAATGAAATAACAATGGGGGGTGCGAGTGATAAGGGGCTTATTGAAAATCACCGCAAATTAAATGAACTTGTTAAGAGTTTGGATAAAACTCGGCTTACAACCTTAGCAGCCCTCTCAATGTGTTCTCCCGACGAGGAATACTTAACAATACCCGATATTTTCGCATACAATCACTATTTTGGTTGGTACGGAGGAGATGTTGCTGTAAACGGTCCTTGGTTTGATGATTTTCATAAGAAATATCCGAATCGTCCAATCGGTCTTTCCGAATATGGTTGCGAAGCATTAAATTGGCATACTTCCCATCCCGAACAAGGAGATTACACCGAAGAATATCAAGCATATTACCACGAAGAAATGATCAAACAGTTAATGAGCCGTCAATATCTCTGGGCTACTCATGTTTGGAATATGTTTGATTTTGCTGCCGATTCCCGTGCCGAAGGCGGAGAAAACGGAATGAATCACAAGGGACTTGTAACTTTCGACAGGAAGTATAAAAAAGACTCGTTCTATGCTTACAAGGCTTGGTTATCCGATGAGCCGGTTCTTCATATTTGCGGAAAGAGATATGTCTATCGTACTGACGACATATGCAAAATCAGCGTATATTCAAACCTGCCGGAAGTTGAATTATTTGTAAATGGTGAGAGTGTCGGAAAACAAAATAAGGGTGAATATCCCTTCTTCACTTTCGAAATAAAAAATATCGGAAAAACTGAAATTACCGCAAAATCCGGTGAGTTGATTGACGTTGCCAATATTGAAAAAGTTGATACCTTCTTTGAGGACTACCGGATGAAGGATACCAATGCGATTATCAACTGGTTTGAAATCGAAACTCCGCCGGGCTACTACTCAATCAATGACACTATCGGCGATATTATGCAAACATTCAGAGGAAAGCTCTTTATCTTAAGTTTCATAAAAACTATATTAGATGCTCTCAAAGGTAAAAAGAAAAAGGGCGATAAAGCCGATAAACAAGACGGTGAAGGCATGAGCGTCGCCGGATTTAAGATAAACAAACAACTTATCGATCTGTTAAAGAGCTTTACTGTTAAACGTGCTCTTATGCTTATTAGCGGATTCTTCTCCGATGCTATTTCAAAAGATGCTATTTTGAGTTTTAATGCAAAACTCAATAAAATAAAAAAGAAAAACAAGTAAAGGAGAATTAAATATGGAAGCCTTTTTCAATAAGATTTTAGCGTTTTTTATGACCATAATCATGTTCCTCTTCCCCACCTTAAATATTCCCGAAACAGAAGCAACCGTTGATGATTGGAACACTGAATATACTTTTGTGTTTGTTCACGGTTTAGGCGGCTGGGGTGAATATGATTTTGCAAACAAAGTTATGCCCTACTGGGGTGTTGCAACCGGAGATATGATGAAATACCTCAGGGCTCGCGGTTTTGATGTTGCTGCCGCATCTGTTACTCCCGCCGGCAGTGCTTGGGACAGAGCTTGCGAGCTTTACGCACAGCTTACAGGTACAAGAGTTGATTATGGAAAAGCCCATTCCGAAAAGTACGGACATTCACAATACGGCACAGACTATACCGGAAAAGCACTAATTGATGAATTTGATGCCGAAAATAAGATTAATCTTTTGGGGCACAGTTTCGGCGGTGCGACAATATTGATGTTCCTTGACCTTATGGCAGACGGCAGCGAGGCTGAACGCGAAGTTACACCGATTGAGGAAATATCGCCATTGTTTACCGGTGGAAAAGCCGATTGGATTTATTCGATGGTTACCCTTTCTGCTCCTATGAACGGTACATCCGCTTATGAAGTACGTGATGCTGTTATGGCTGATCCTAATGCTACATTAGCGGAAAAAGCTGAGTGTGAAATGATTTCTATTGCAACAACAATGCTTCCAAATGACGGAAGAAGCAAAGACGACAGTGCGGAATACGATATGAAAATAGATCACGCTCAAGCAATGCTCGCGAACTTTGAAACACAAGAAAATGTTTACTATTTTTCCGTTCCTACCGATGCAACAATGATTGATGAGGAAACAGGAAAAGTTGTTCCGAATTATGACCTTGTTGAACCACTGTTCCAACCCTGTATGCATAGAGTCTGTGATGTCAATTTTGTAACCGAAGGCGGCATTGTCGTTGATGAATCTTGGTGGCCGAATGACGGATTGGTTAATACCATTTCTGCAAAAGCTCCCTTTAATGCACCATCAAAAGACTATGATGAAAATGACGTTCAATCGGGAATCTGGAATATAATGCCGACTTTTATCGGAGACCATACAGTATTCATGGGTGACCTTACAAAGATGACTTGTGTTCGTGAATTTTATGTTGACATTCTTAATATGATAAATGAATTATGATTATGGAACAGTTAAAAAAAGAAGTCTATGACGCAAATATGTTCCTGCACGAACAGGGACTTGCCCCATTTACTTGGGGGAATGCTTCAGGTATAGACAGAGAAAAAAATCTTATCGCTATAAAACCATCGGGAATAGAATATTCAAAGCTTACTCCCGAAATGATGGTTGTAGTTGACCTTGAGGGAAATGTTGTTGAAAGCGATTTAAAACCATCTTCTGATACTCCTACACATATTGAACTTTATAAGGCCTTTCCCGAAATCGGAGGCTGTGTTCATACGCACTCTGTCGTAGCAACAAGCTTTGCACAAGCCGGTATGATAATCAGAGCATACGGAACAACTCACGCGGATTTCTGCTATGGCTCTGTTCCCTGCACTCGTGCGTTAACTAAAGACGAAACAGAAGACGAATATGAAAAGAATACTGGCTTAGTTATAATTGAACATTTTAAGAATATGGGCTTTGATCCTAACGCGCGTCCTTGCACATTAGTTCGTTCACACGGTACTTTCGCTTGGGGAAAGAATGCAATTAAAGCAGCTGAGAATGCAGGCACACTTGAAATTGTTGCACAAATGGCGATGAATACTGTTTTATTAAATCCACAAGTTAAAAGGATGGATCAATTCTTGCTCGATAAGCATTATTTAAGAAAACACGGCAAAAACGCATATTACGGTCAAAAATAATGTCAAAAACATCTTGACAAGGTTGATGTTTAGTGTTATAATTAAGATACAAAATAATAGTTTGAGGTGAAATTATGGAAGGCTTTTTAGAAAAACTCGGTCTTGAAAATATCGACTTGGAAAATCTTACCGTTCAGGATCTTGTCGACATTCTGCTCGCCGTTATTACTTTTTTGGTTCACGGCTTCATTAAGCTAATCGGCGGAGAAGTCCCCACTGAATAAAATTACCAAAGATGGCATTTCGCCATCTTTTTTTATTCCAAAATAAATAGTCCACGCAATAATTGCGTGGACTAAATTTTATATACGATTAAGGAGCAGCTGTTGTTTCTTCAGGAGGAGTGGTATCATTTCCAAAAATGTTGAAACCGCCGAATAATTCAGCAAATGACTGGAAAATTTCTTTGAAAGTCTGGAAAATCTGCTGAATGAAATTAAATACGCTCTTAAGAATATTTTGCATTTCATCAGAAACAACACCCTTAACAACAATTTCATAAGCTTTTGCTTTTTCACCTATATCAGTTACGTTTTCAATCAAATAATAGCCGTAAGAATCAGGTTCCTGTTCAATACCACCAACTGTAACTGTAAGCTGAGATTCCTGCCAGCCTTCAAAAACTGCCACTCTGAAACGCAAATTTGTACCGTAGTCAATATAAACAGTATCAATAGCATCCTGTACAGCCTGTTCTGTAGAAGTACCGTAGGCAACACAACGATAGCCTTCGCCGGAAGGAAGATTAATTTTAATCTGCTTAATTAACTGTGCTTCGTTATAACTACCGTAACTAACAGTAACAGCATTACCTACAACAATTCTGTAAACACCGCTATCACGATCAATTACATTACCGCCAGCCATAACTTGGAACTTGTAAGGATCAACCTTAGCTTCATCAAATATGAGAGTAAAGAAAATCTGGCTGCCATCATCAAAGTAGGCTGAAACCGGCTCTTCACTATAATATTCCGTTTCGGGAGCTTCTGCATTATATGTTGCCCAATCCAAATCAAAACCGTCAATTATATTAACCTCACCGCTGATGTTTGTCAGAAGGTGATACTTGGCACCGTCTGCAGGATTAGGTACTTCAACCCAATGTTTAAGTGTGCCCTGACCGCCCATATCAGAAATACTTTCCTTCTTATGGATTGTACCCTTATTCTCGATCGTACCATAGTTATTAATCAAACCCTTATAACAATCAATAGAGCAATTAGGATTGATGAGAATCCTGCCACCTTGAGCAACTGTTATGTGAGCATTGGAATTTAATCTGATGTTTCCGTTAACAATAGCCGTCTGACCAGCCTCGATAGTTACAGGGTCGTTCAGATCCTGATCCCAAGTAACATCTGCTGCAATACCAACAAAAGGAATTACAGAAAATAACATTATGACTGCAAGTGCAATTGATAATACTTTTTTCATAAAGCATTTACCTCCATATATGGATTTATTACGATATCATTATATACATGTTTTGTCAAATTGTCAAGCAATAATTTACTTATTATAACTATTTTACAACGAATTTACAATCTCGAAATAAATACTTTAATAAGTCAATGAACAATGACATAAAAAAAACAAGATTGACAAAATGCATTCAAAACTGTATAATTACATTTAGCAATCATCTAATAAACATTAGGACTTTGATTTAAAATGAATTTTACAATAATCGCTGTCGGTCGCCTTAAAGATAAATTCTTCAAAGATGCATCAGATGAGTACATAAAACGTCTAAATGCTTTCGGAAAACTCTCAGTTATTGAAATAGAAGCGATTAGTCTTTCAGATAATCCTTCCGATATTGAAATCTCAAAAGCACTTGAAAAGGAAGCAGCTTCAATCATCGAAAAAATCCCGAAAAGTGCTGCGTTAATACCTCTTTGCATTGAAGGAAAACAGTATTCAAGCGAAGAACTGTCTTCACTTTTTGATGATTTTGCAAATTCCGGAGTTTCAAATATTTGCTTTATCATAGGTGGTTCAGTCGGTCTTGACGACAACATTAAAAAACTGGGAAAAATCAAACTTTCTATGTCTAAAATGACTTTTCCCCACAGACTTGCCCGCATAATGCTTCTTGAACAAATATACAGAGCCTGTACAATAAGTGCAGGAATGAAATATCACAAATAAAATAGGAGAATATAACATGGAAAGACGAGATAAGACGAATTATTATTTAGATTTAGCGGAGGTTGTTGCTCAAAGAGGTACTTGTCTTCGCCGAAAATTCGGTGCGGTTATAGTAAAAAATGACGAAGTAGTTTCAACCGGCTATGCAGGTGCCCCCAGAGGCAGACAAAACTGTTCGGATATGGGTGTATGTATCCGCTCAAAACTACAGATTCCGCGTGGTGAACGCTATGAACTTTGCAGAAGTGTTCACGCTGAGGCCAATGCTATTATATCAGCTGCCCGTAATCAAATGCTCGGTGCAACATTATATCTTTGCGGTGTTGAAGTTGATACCGGAGATTATGTAGCAAACTCAAATTCCTGTTCCATGTGCAAAAGAATGATAATCAACGCCGGTATAACCAAAGTTATTGTTCGCGACACAAAAGATACATATCGTGAAGTTGATGTTGAAGATTGGATAACAAATGATGAATCTTTGGAAGGCATTTTCGGTTACTGAAAAGAAACATATTATCAATCGGTGATGCTGTCTTCTTACAGTTAAATCAAAAAATGCAGTGAGTAATTAACTCCTGCATTTTTATTTTCAAACCTATTTTCAGATATCCATTGTTGCTTTGGCGTTTAAGTCAAGCCCTGCAATATTGCCTGATAAAAATTCATAATACCCTTGTGAACCAACCATTGCAGCATTATCACCGCAATAACGTAGTTCGGGAATATAAACCTTGATGTTTTTTTCTTTTCCGAGTTTTTCCAGCCGTTTTCGAAGAACGGAGTTTGCAGCAACACCACCGGCAACAACCAATGTATCAAGACCGCTTTCGTCCAATGCGAGAGCCGTGTTTTTTATAAGGGAATCAACAACCGCTTTTATATATGACGCACCTAAATCTTTGTTATCAAGTGTCTCTCCCTTTTGATTTGAATTGTGCAGAAGGTTAACAACACTTGTTTTGAGACCCGAAAAACTGAAATCAAGAGGAGCACCGTCCACACGAGGATGAGGGAAAGTATATGCTTTATCGTTACCGTCAACAGCCAATTTATCGAGATTTGCTCCGCCCGGATATGCAAGTCCCATTGCTCTTGCCGCCTTATCAAGGGCTTCACCGGCAGCATCATCACGGGTACGTCCTAATATCTCAAAAGAAGTATAATCTGACACTTTACAAAGATGCGTATGTCCGCCCGAAACAATCAGAGCAAGAAACGGAGGTTTGACATCAAGATTTGATATATAGTTCGAAGCAACGTGAGCCCGAAGATGATGAACGGGAACAAGCGGCAAACCTGTAGAAATAGAAAGCCCTTTTGCGTAATTCACACCAACCAAAAGAGCACCGATTAAACCGGGATAAGCGGTAACGGCTATTGCGTCAATGTTCTCAAAATCAACCGCTGCTTTTCGCATTGCGGCAGTAACGACAGATACAATGTTTTCGCAGTGCGAGCGAGATGCTATTTCAGGCACTACACCGCCATATTTTATGTGTTCGGGAATTTGCGTAGCTACAATATTCGAAAGAACTTTTCTGCCGTCTTCAACTACCGCAGCCGCAGTTTCATCACATGAGGTTTCGATTGCTAAAATCTTCATCTTGTTTTGAAATTATCAGTCGGCAAAGAACGCATAAAAAGCCCTGTATGCCATATAAATATCAAGTTTAGAGATAAGTTCATAGGGCGAGTGCATCGAAAGAACAGGAACTCCCAAATCAACAACATCAATGTTAAGATTTGCAATATACTTTGCAACTGTTCCTCCGCCACCTTCGTCAACTTTACCGAGTTCACCTATCTGCCATACAATATTATTTTTATCAAGCAAAGAGCGAATTCTGCCCATAAACTCAGCGGATGCATCGGATGTGCTTGATTTGCCTCTTGCTCCTGTGTATTTCGTGATAACTACACCTTTGTTTAGATAGGAAGCATTAAGTTTATCAAACACATCACAGAAAGTGGGATCATAAGCGGCATTAACATCGGCAGAAAGGCACTCAGACATGCTCATAACTCTCCAGCCGTCAAGACCTTCAGCCTTTGCCAAATCACAGATGAAATATTTAAGGTAGGCACTGTTAAGACCGGTGTTGCCATCCGATCCGACTTCTTCTTTATCCGTTAAAATGCTCAATACCGTCTTTTCGGGAATGTCAATGTTGAGAATGGCTTTAAGGGCGGGATATGCACATACCCTGTCATCATGACCGTAAGAACCGATAAGAGAACGGTCAAAACCGACGTCATCTGCCTTGTAAGCAGGAACCATCTCAATTTCCGCACTTAAGAAATCACTTTCGGTAATACCGTACGTTTCAAACAATATGTTTAATATATTGAGTTTTACAAGTTGGCTTTCATCGCTGTTGTCAAGCGGTCTGGAGCCGATAATAACATTAAGTTCCTCGCCACGAATACCGTCATATAGTTTTCTTTCGCTCTGTTTTGCAGCCAAATGCGGAAGAAGGTCGCTTATTACAAACTTCGGCTCACCTTCTTTTTCGCCGATACAAATATTAACAATCGTGCCATCGTTTTTAACGATAACACCATGCATTGCAAGAGGAATTACCGGCCATTGATACTTGCGAATACCGCCGTAATAATGCGTCTTAAGATAGGCAATTTCGCTGTCTTCATACATCGGATTGGGCTTTAGGTCAAGACGAGGAGAATCAACATGGGCAGCGGCAATACGGATACCTTCGGTGCAACCTTTTTTACCTATAACGGCAAAAATCACAGACTTTCCTCTGTTATTAAGATAAACTCTGTCGCCTGCGACATATTTCTTATCCTGTTCAAAAGGAACAAATCCCGCTGTTTCTGCCTGCTTGATGGCTTCTATAACTGCTTCTCTTTCTGTCTTTGCAACATTTAAGAATGCCTTATAACCTTCAGAAAATTCATCGGCTTTTTTCACTTCGTCAGCCTCAATATAGGTCTGTACGTGTTTCGGGTTATAAGTCAGTTTTTCTTTCAACTCTTTAATATCCATTTTATACTCCTTATATCATATGAAACCAAAGTTTCAAAAATGCAATTTTGATTTTAACTCGTTTTCATCGCCGCTGTTTTCAATGCAATAATCGGCGTGCTGACGATAATAATCATCGCTGAGTTTTTGTGTATTCATGCGTAATTTTGCCTGCTCAAAAGTGATATTATCTCGTTTCATAATACGTTCAATTCGTACACTTTCATCTGCAATTACCGCAACTGTAATATCACAATCTTTATTAAGTCCCGTTTCAAACAAAAGCGGTGCATCAATAACGCAAGAATTATAACGAGATTTTGAATCTTCTATTCTTTCGATGACTTTATGAAATATTGCGGGATGCGTAATAGAATTTAATAGTTTCGTGTTTTCATCAGACGAAAATGCTCTGTCGGCAAGTTTTTTGCGGTTAAGTGATTTATCCGAATTCAGAATATCATCGCCAAATACCTCTGCTAACTGAGCAAGCAATTCGCTGTCAGGCAAATATAATTCTTTAGTAATTGCATCACAGTCGATAATGTCATAACCATTCTCGGCAAAATAACGAGCAACGGTTGATTTGCCGCTACCGGTCTTACCGGTCAAACCTATAACCAATACTGCATTTTTAATTCTGAATCCGGCGGCACGATACAGTCGATTGCAAACTGCCAAACCGACACCTTCCGTGTTCGGACAACGAGCAAAAACCATCTTTGCATCAATTTCATCAAGTTCGCGAAGTGCATGAAAAAGTCTTGCCGCTTGGGACAATGCATCATTTTCGTTGCCGAAAGTTACGGTCGGGATATCAAATCTATTTTCTTCCCCTTCAAAACATAAAACCGCTAAACCGTCAGCTTTATTCCTGTCTGTAAAATTTACAAACTCATCAATATTGCCTTTAACTACGGTTATTTCTGCTTTCGGTGAGTAGTGTTTATATCGCATTCCGGGAGATGCGGCAATCACACCTTCTTTCATGGGACAAAGTACAGAATCATCAATTTTTACTTCACCCAAAACTTCTCTTAGCTCTTCAACGGAAATTCCGCCGGGACGAAGCACTGTCGGTACATCGGCAGCCAAAGTAATAACGGTCGATTCAATTCCGACGGCACAATCTCCGCCGTCAACTATTGCATCTATTCTTCCATTTAAGTCGTCAAAGACATGTTCAAATGACGTGGGACTTGGTAAGCCCGAAATGTTTGCAGAGGGAGCTGCAAGCGGAACTCCTGCAATTTCAATTACTTGTCGGGCAATCTCATTTGACGGCATGCGAACAGCAACAGTGTCAAGATTGCCACTTGTTACATAAGGGACAATATCAGTTTTGGGAAGAATAATTGTAAGAGGACCAGGCCAAAATTTATTGGCTAAATCAAGAGCTTCTTGCGGAACATATTTTACCAGAGGATAGAGTTCATCAATTTCCGAAATATGAACAATAAGAGGGTTATCGGATGGACGACCCTTTGCTTTGTATATGCTCTTAACGGCTTTTTCATCAAGAGCGTTGGCGGCAAGTCCATACACTGTTTCTGTCGGAATTGCCACCAAACCTCCGTTTTTTAATATTCTCGCAGCCTTGACATCCCATTCGGGCTCGGCAGGAGAAAGTATCAATGTGTTCATAAAATCATTTACTGTCAGCTAATTTTCTTACTTCTTCCGGACTGAATTTATATTTTTTATTGCAAAAATGGCATGAAACTTCGGTTACAGGATCTTCAGCCATTTCAAGAAGTGCCTCTCTGCCACTTGTCAAAAGTGCCTTTTCAACACGTTCACGATTGCAATTACAACGATATTCGATATCATATTCGCCAATAACTTCAATCTCAATCTCGGATAATACGGTACGGCAAATCTCTTCAAGGCTCATGTTTTTTGCAAGCATTGTTGTAATCGGTTCGATTTTTTCAATACTTCTTTCAACTGCCGAAATCATTTCTTCATCAGCCGTCGGCAAAAGTTGAATAAGAAAACCGCCAGCACAAGCAACCGACTTATCACGATTTACAAGTACTCCTAAGGCACAAACGGTAGGTGTCTGTTCGCTTGTTGCGTAATAACTTGTTATATCCTCAGCAATTTCACCGGATACAATCGGAACTTGACCTACATAGGGTTCACCAACACCCAAATCTTTTATAACAGTTAAAAAACCGTCTTTGCCGATTGCACCACCGACATCAAGTTTGCCCTTTTCATTTAACGGCATGTCGGTATCACCGTTTTGAATATATCCGCGAACATTGCCCGATGAATCACCTACGGCAATAACAGAGCCTGCCGGACCACCGCCGTTTATACGCAGAGTAACACTTGCATCCTCTCCTTTAAGCATATGCCCCATAAAAGTAGCCACGGTTAAAAGACGACCTAAAGCAGCCGTGCAAACTTTGGTTGTGTGATGTATTTTTTGTGCTTCCGATACGATATTTGTAGTGTCGGCAGCCATCATAAAAAGCGAACCGTCACTTGATATTGTTCTGATTAAATTAGACATTGTTTTTCCTTTTTCTTTATTGTAACTGCCACTCTTTTCTGCGACAAACAAAGAAGGCACGCTCGGTATCTTCTTTTACGGGATTTTGAGTAAGTTCTTCAAAAATATGTACAATTTCAAAACCGGCATTATTTAGCGTATTTTTTATAAATTCTTCACTGTATGCACGCTCGAAAAAATTCTCGAAATATCGTATATAATTATCATTTCCGTCATTCTTAAAAAAATCAAGATTTATTTCGGTAATTAATTTTTCGTCTGTATCATTTTGCCATACACAAAACACATTATCTGTTTCAAAAATAAAAGTATTGTTTGCCAAAATATTGCGATGTTTATATTCGGTATTGACATCAAATATAAAAATTCCGCCGGGATTTATAAAGAGTGCGACTTTTTCAACTGCGGCAACAAAATCTTCATCTTCAATAAGATGATTCAGACTGTCAAGAGTGCAAATACAAGCATCTATTGTGCCAAACAAGTCAAGTTCACTCATATCCTGACAGAGATATAATATCTCGTTGTCCTCACTGTTTTCACGAGCAATATTGAGCATTTCGGGGGATATGTCAACACCTATACAGTCATATCCCGCTTCTTTTGCTTTTCTTGTAATTTTTCCCGTGCCACAAGCCAGATCAAGTAAAATTCCGCCGTCTTTAGCATACTGCTTAAGTAATGATATTACATAATCGGCTCGTGCATTTTGTTCATCATCCCCGATTAACTCATCATAGAATAATGAAAAAACATGATATTCCCCACTCATTTCGGAGATGCCTCCAAACGATAAATCGGCTTATTCATATTAACAAATCGAGTTTCATATTCAGTCATGATATTTCCCTCAACATATTTACTGTTATGTAAATCGAGAGTAACATTCTCAATTAAATAATCTGATGCGGAAAAACTTTCAATTGAAAATTCAAATAATTTCATATTGTCAGTTTTTTGATAAATTTTCGCACCTTCAACAAGTAATTGGCGATATATTTTGAGAAAACGCGGATGTGTTAAGCGATGAACGGCATAGGTGTTTTTCGGGAAAGGACAGGAGAAATTTAAATAAATTGCGTGTACTGTATCCGGTTTTATATATCTCGCAAGATACTGTGCACCGCATACCAAGAATTTAAGATTATCTATATTTTCATCCATTGCTTTTTTGCAGGCATCGACAACTACATTTGCTTCTCTTTCAACACCGATAATATTATAATCCGGATTTGCTTTCGCAAAATCTACAGCAAATTTTCCTTTTCCACAACCTATTTCCAAAATAATCGGTTTATCATTGCCAAATACCTCGACCAAATCCACATAAGCGGTAATTTGCACATCCTCGCGAGGATCTAATGTCTTATCAATATCAATTAAGTATGGCTGGCTGTTTATAAGTCTTTCGTCCAGATGGCGTTTTTTTCGCATTCTCATAGCGACCTCAAAAAGTCCAAAGTTTTATATTTTCTTTCCGTGCAAACCGTTAAATATTCATCACAGAGTTGATTTAGTTCACCGATATTCTCAGCACTGACTTTGTATTGGTATGCTTTTTCAAGTGTCGGTATCACAATATCACGAATAGTGTTGATCAAATCAACCGAACAAGCTCGTCCATGTTTTGCACATTCAGAGCAATACAATGTGCCGCCTTCAATATCAAAATACATGGTTTCAGTTTCAAATGTCCCACAATTATTACAGGCAATGATATTTGGAGTAAAACCAGTTAGGGAGAGTATCCTCAATTGAAATAAAGGTTTAAGATACCACGCATTTACTTCTTTATCTAAAAAATAGACTGTATTTAACAGTAACCTTAATGCCTCCGATGATTCTTGATGATGGGATATAAGTTCCATTATCAATTCACAAAAATGATTTACAACAGCAATTCGGTCAAGCTCTTTCTCTAAATTCGGAAACACATTCAAGACAGTTGCCTCCGTAACCCGATATACATCATTCTTTTCAAAAAATACAAAATGTGAATACACCAAAAAAGCCGTACCGGAATACAGCTTACTCTTTGGTCGTCTTGCACCCTTTGCAAATGCCCGAATAACGCCGTAATCCTTTGTTAATACAGTAATAATTCTATCTGCCTCACCCGTATATTGCTCTCGGATTACGAAGCCGTCGCATGAAAAGTTTTCCATCAATCAAGACCAAAATTGTGTATAAGTCCCTCTTTGTTACGCCAATCTTTCTTAACCTTAACCCAGCATTGAAGATTTATATGACAATCAAAGAATTTTTCCATATCGGCTCGAGCACGTGAAGATATTATTTTAAGCATTTGTCCCGCTTTACCGATTATAATACTCTTATGGCTATCCTTTTCACAATAAATTGTTGCTTCAATGTCAAGTATTCCGGAACCGTCATCCCGTTCGCGAAAAAGCTCAATACCAACAGCTATACCGTGTGGAACTTCTCTGTCTAAATTACGAAGTATTTTTTCACGAATAAATTCAGACGCAATTACTCTCTCCGGCTGGTCGGTCAAGGTATCTTCAGGAAAGAAAAAAGGAGACGGCACCGCAGTTTTCATAAGTTCAGCTTTCAATACATCTATCCCATCATTTCGACGAGCAGAAATCGGAACTGTTGCAATAAAATTATACCATTTATTAAACTCAGCTATACGAGGAATTAACTCTTCTTTTTCCGGAACGGTATCAATCTTATTTATTACCAATATTGCCGGTATCTTCTCATTCTCCAGGCGTTTCATAAGCTCAAGTTCTTCTTTTCTTATTTCGCCTTTTGGTTCAACAACAAACATAGCAACATCTACACCGGAAATACTTTCCCCAATGCTATCAATCATCTTTTCGCCAAGTTTGTTTCGAGGTTTGTGATAACCGGGTGTGTCTGTAAATACAAGCTGAGTATCACCCTCAGTAAGCACACCCATAATTCGTGTGCGAGTTGTCTGCGGTTTCTCGGACACGATGGCAATTTTTGCACCCAAAAGCTTGTTTAATATTGTCGATTTACCAACATTGGGAATACCGATAATAGCAATAAATGAAGTTTTTGTTTCAGGCATATCAGTCTTCCATGTAATAGTTTGTACCTTTTGCAAGACCAAGTTGAGTTAACACAGCTTCTTCTTTTTCACGCATACGAACTTCTTCCAAACCACCGTTTACATGGTCATAGCCTAATAAATGAAGCATTGAATGTGCAGTTAAATATGCAAATTCACGCTGTACGGAATGACGATATTTTTCTGCCTGCTCAACTACTCTCTGAGCATTGATAACAATATCACCCAAAATAACGGCACCGGTAGACGGATTCTTTTCATAGACACCGTTTTCACCAATCGGAAAAGATAGAACATCAGTAGGCTCATCAATGTTTCTGTGAACTCTGTTGAGTTCCTGAATTATCTCATCATTGACAATTCTGATACCAATTTCGCATTTGTCTTTGAATTCTTCGCCTAAGAGCACAGCATGGCAAGTTCTTCTCATTAACAACTTAATGCCGGGCTCAATCTTAACTTCTTTCTGCTCAATAGAAATTTCCACTTTGTTGTTTGTTGCCATATATTTTCTCCTTTATGTTAATTTATTTTTCATTTTTGATTTTCGATTTTCTTGCAGCATCAACTTCATAAGCTCTGACGATATCCTGAACAAGCTTATGACGAACTACGTCTTTATCAGTTAAATAAACCGTTTCAATATCATCAATATTTTTAAGAATTTTGACGACATCCTTTAATCCTGATCTCTTACCGTCCGGCAAATCAATCTGAGTTATATCACCGGTTACTACTATCTTTGACCCAAAGCCCAGACGAGTTAAAAACATTTTCATCTGTTCGGGGGTAGTATTCTGTGCTTCATCAAGGATAATAAAGCTGTCATCAAGAGTACGACCTCTCATGTACGCAAGTGGGGCAACTTCTACTCTTTGTTTCTCTTGAAGTGCAGCATAACTTTCGTGACCCAATATATCAAAAAGAGCATCATAAAGCGGACGCAGATACGGATCAACTTTTGCTTGTAAATCACCGGGCAAAAACCCGAGCTTCTCTCCCGCTTCAACTGCAGGACGAGTGATAATAATCCGATTAACTTCCTTTTTTCGCATAGCCGTAACCGCCATAGCAACGGCCAAATACGTCTTACCGGTACCGGCAGGACCAATACCGAAAGTAATCGTATTATTTTTAATCGTATCAATATAGTGTCTTTGACCGACTGTTTTTGCCTTAATAGGTTTCCCCTGTGCGGTAATACAAATACAATCCGCAGACAATGCAGTTAATTTCGAATCTTCACCGCTGTTTACCATAGAAATAACATATGCAATATTCTGCTCATTTAAAGTTTCGCCTTTGTCAAGCAGAGCGATCAAACCTTTTACTGCTTTGCATGCCGCATTAACGGCTTCAACCTCACCTGAAACTATAACCTCATCAGCAAGGTTTGAAATTGTTACACCGAATGCCTTTTCAACTTTTTTGATATTGGAATCAAATACTCCAAATAACGGTGCAGTTTGGTCTGATTTTTCTAAGGTAATAACTTTATCAAACATATTTCCTCACCATATCATACTTCTATCGTATTATATCACAAGTCTTTGAAAAAATCAAGAAAAAATATGCACAAATTATAAAAATTTTTTGTAATTATGTAGCAACTTACAAAATTTTGCATTTTTTTGTTCAAATCTGAAACATTTTCAATTCTTAAATTAAGTCTTCTGCTAAATTGTATTTTGAAAAACTCTTTTCTTTCTCTCTAAAACTACATTTTAAAGGAGTTTTTTCTCTTGACAAATCTTTCAAAACTATTATAATGTCAAATTATAAGCGAAAGCTTAAATAATATCCGAGAGGGTTGAAATTGAAAAATAATGTTATTATCGATCTGAAGAACATTTCGGTCGCATTTGATGGGGAGACCATCCTCAACAACATCAATCTCTTTATCAGAGATAAGGAATTCGTTACATTCTTAGGTCCTTCCGGTTGCGGAAAGACTACAACTTTGCGTATTATCGGCGGATTCTTGCAACCGGATTCCGGTGAAGTCATTTTTGACGGCAAGAATGTCCTTAACGTACCTGCACATAAACGAGAAGTTAATACGATATTCCAGCGATACGCTCTTTTTCCGCATCTGAACGTTTTTGATAATGTAGCCTTCGGCTTAAAACAACGAAAAGTCGATAAAGCACAAATCAAAGAAACAGTTGAGAAAATGCTTGACCTTGTAAACCTTAAGGGTTTCGAGAAGCGAAGTATATCCTCTCTTTCCGGCGGTCAGCAACAAAGAGTTGCTATCGCACGTGCTCTTGCGATAAAACCGCGTGTTCTTTTGCTCGATGAACCGCTTGGGGCTCTTGATCTTAAGTTACGAAAAGATATGCAAGTCGAACTTAAGAATATGCAACAGCAACTTGGTATAACATTTATTTATGTAACTCACGACCAGGAAGAAGCTCTTTCAATGTCCGACACCATTGTCATTATGGATAAGGGTAAAATTCAACAAATAGGCACTCCGCAAGACATATACAACGAACCGAAAAATGCTTTTGTAGCAGATTTTATCGGCGAAAGTAATATTGTTGACGGTGTTATGCTTGAAGACTTTTTTGTTCGTATGGCGGGACACACTTTCAAATGTCTTGACAAAGGTTTTGCTGTAAACGAACAGGTTGACGTTGTTATCCGTCCCGAAGATGTTGATGTTGTTGAGCCCGAAACAGGAATGATTTCAGGTCAGGTTACAAACAGCATCTTCAAGGGTGTTTTCTATGAACTTATCGTCGACATTAAAAACTTCAAATGGATGGTACAGACTACCAAACATAAAGAAGAAGGCGATGTAATCGGTTTGAATATTGTCCCCGACTCTATTCATATTATGAAAAAGAGTGAATATTCCGGTCAGTTCGGCGACTACTCCTCCTTCTCTGATGAGTATGAAGAACTCGACAATGTAGATGCTGATATTCCCATAGAGAGCGAGGGAGAGGCATGAAAAAAAGCTCAAGGAACGTTTTATTAAACACTCCTTACGTCATTTGGTCTGCATTGTTTGTTATCGTGCCGCTTGGTATTGTTGCATATTACGCATTTACTGATGCAGACGGTACTTTCACTTTCAATAACATCAAAAACTTAGGCAATTACGGTTCAACAATTGCCGATAGTTTGATTTATTCATTTGTTGCTACTATAATTTGTCTTATAATTGCATATCCTTTTGCATATTTTCTTGCTAATTTTTCAGAAAACTCACAACGTACACTCATGCTTCTTGTTATGCTTCCGATGTGGATGAATCTTCTTATTCGTACATATTCATGGATGAATATTTTAGAACAAAACGGCTTGATAAATAACATTTTAACCCGTTTAGGACTTGAACCTGTACAATTTTTAGGCACTGCCGGTGCAGTTATTTTCGGTATGATTTACAACTACCTTCCCTATATGATTATACCGATTTATAATGTTATTTCAAAGCTTGACCATTCTTTGCTTGATGCAGCATCTGATTTAGGCTGCAACTCTTTTCAACGAATAATTAAAGTCATCATTCCTTTGAGTAAGCCCGGTATTCTATCCGGTATTGCAATGGTCTTTGTTCCTTCTGTTTCAACGTTCTACATCTCACAGAAATTAGGTTCAGGTAAAATACTGCTTATCGGCGATACAATCGAAAGATTTATGAAAACATCGTATAACTACAACATGGGTGCAGCTTTATCGCTTATACTTATGGCACTTATCCTCATTTCTACTTTCATTATGAATAAATCTGCAAGAGATGATAAGGAGCTGATAGTATGAAAATATTTAATAAAATATTTACAGCTTTGGTTTTCTTATTCCTCTATGCACCCTTGTTTGTAATGATGTTCTTTTCGTTTAACGAGGGGAAAAGTACAAGTGTTTTTGAAGGTTTCTCATTCAGGTGGTACAAAGAATTGTTTACTACCGGCGATACGATGACTGCACTTAGAAATACTCTTGTGTTAGCCATTTGTTCCGCCGCTATTGCAACAGTTATCGGTACAATAACCGCTGTCGGTATTCACGGAATGAAATCAAAATGGGGAAAGAAAGTCCTTTTGACCGTAAATGATATTCCCATGATGAATCCGGATATTGTTACCGGTGTTTCGTTGATGCTTCTCTTTGTATTTGTCGGTCGTCTTATTGGGCTTTCAAATTCCCTCTCTTTTACAACACTACTGATTTCACATATTACATTTAATATTCCATACGTAATACTTAATATTATGCCAAAGCTTCGTCAGACAGACATACATTTAGTTGAAGCAGCACAAGATTTAGGTTGCCCGCCAGTTACCGCATTTTTCAAAGTAGTCCTCCCCTCAATCTCATCCGGAATACTTTCCGGTGCGGTTATGGCTTTTACACTATCTCTTGATGATTTCATTATCAGCTACTATACCGTCGGTTCTGATTTTCAGACACTTCCCCTTAAAATTTACGCAATGACAAAAAAGACTGTAAAACCGGATATGTACGCACTTTCAAGTCTTATGTTTATTGTAATCCTTCTGCTGATGGTTGCCGTAAATTTAGTAAGCCAGGATGAAAAGAAAAAGCCACAACGTCGTCATACTTTCCCCGCAAAACGTGTTGTTGCAGGAATTATGACTGTTATTGTGGTTATCAGCATAATTTTTGCATTGACTTATGAGAATGATGATTATGAAAGTCAAATTGTCTACAGAAGCACATATACTCAGGAATATGCAGGAACTGTTCTGAATGTCTTTAACTGGGGCGAATATATATCCGATGGTTCTGACGATTCTCTTAATGTAAACAAAGAATTTGAAAAACTGACGGGGATTAAGGTTAACTATACAAACTACGAGAGCAATGAAGCTATGTATGCAAAGTTAAAAAGTGACGCTGTTTCCTACGACATAATTATTCCCTCTGACTACATGATTGCTCGTTTGATTGAGGAAAATATGCTCACAAAGCTTGATTTGTCCAAAATTGACAACTATGACTTAATTGACGAACGCTATAAAGGATTGTACTTTGATGAAAATGACGAATACAGTGTTCCCTATTCTGTCGGTTTGGTTGGCATTATTTATAACACTACAATGGTTGAAGGTACTCCTGACAGTTGGTCAATTATGTGGGATGAAAAATATTCCGGTCAGATTCTTCAATTTAACAACTCGCGTGACGGATTTATGACTGCACAATGCCTTTTAGGGCAAGATCTTAACTCAACAAACAAGGCTGATTGGGATGCCGCAGCCGAACTTCTTAAAGAACAGAGTCCCATTTTGGGTGCTCGTGTTATGGATGAGATATTCAACAAAATGGAAAGCGGAAATGCAGCCATTGCACCATATTATGCCGGCGACTTCCTGACAATGCAAGAAGTAAATCCCGATCTCGAATTTTTCTATCCTAAGGAAGGCACTAATGTTTTTGTAGACTCCGTATGTATCCCCTCAAGTGTACAAAACTACGAAGCAGCTTTAATGTATATCAACTTCCTTCTTGAACCGGAAATAGCTCTTGCAAATGCTGAATATATCTGCTACGCTTCCCCAAATATCAGTGTTGTTAATAATGATAACTATTCATTAAAAGGAGACCCCTATCTTTACGGTACAGATGCCGATTATCCTACGCAGTATTATCACAATCTTGATAAAGAAACCAGAGATTATTATGAAGCTCTTTGGGAAGAAATTATCCGTACATCTTCATAATATGATTATTTTAATAATGTCGAAAGTAGTTTTGGAACAAAATCAGCACACTTATTAATTGCGTTATAAATAAAAAAGCACGGTGGTTTATAAAAGACCGTGCTTTTTTCTTCCTATACATATGGCAAACATTCATATACTTTATCACAGTATTTCAAAACACTATCACGATGTGTTGTAACTATACAGATTTTATCCTTGCTTGCAGACATAAGCTGTTCAAGAACTTTTTCTTCCATCTTATAATCAAGTGCAGATGTGACTTCATCCATAACAAGTATCGGGCAATCAGCGAGCAATGCTCTTGCAATGGCGATTCGTTGTTGTTGACCTAAAGAAAGATTCTTCATCTGTGGAGTAATTATAGTATCTAATCCGTCAGGCAAATTGGAAATAAAATCCCATGCTGAAGATATTTTTAATGTTTCAATCAATTCATCATCCGTTGCATCCGGTTTTATAAGTAAAAGGTTGGAACGGATCGAACCGGAAAAGAGATTGATTTCTTGAGGAACATAAGCAACAAGTCGTCTTGTGCTGTCAGATATATCGACAGTTTCACCATTGATAGTTATCGTTAGTTTACCTTTTGTCGGAGAAATAAGCCCCAAAAGCAACCGAAGTAAAGTTGTTTTACCTTCACCCGATGCACCGACAATCCCCAACACTTCCCCGTTTTTAATCTCTAAATTTAAATCTCTTAATACGGGTATAGCGTCTTCATAGGAAAACTCAACATCCGACAACTTTAATGAAATATCGCAAGGCAAAAATTCTTTCATACGAAGAACTTTTTCTTTGTCAAAGTCCTGTTCAATATCAGCTTCAGACAATTCATTTAATCGTTCACTTGAAGTGCTGATGCGAACAGCTTGCGGAACTAACGAAGTAAGAGATGAAAAAGATGAACTAAGGCTTCCGGCAAGCTGAATAAAGAGTGTCATTGTACCAAATGTAACAACCCCTTGCCAAAGCCTGTAAACTCCCCAACCGTAACAAGCATAAGATACCGCCAGACCGATTACGGACAAAGTAAGATTCAGAAGAATGGAAAATCGTTCATATCTTAACGAAACATGACGACTTTGTAAAAGCAAACTCTTAAAGTTTCCGATATAATCTTTCGTTAAATCAAAACCTTTAATAAAAATGATATTTTGTAACGATTCTTCAGCAAATGAAAGAATTTTTCCGTTATGCTCTCGTCCGAGTTTACTGTATTTTCGCATAGTCCGAAGCAAGTATTTCGATGAAATAAGCAATATCGGAGCTGACAATAATGCTAATATTGCCATTGTTTTATCATAATATAATATAATTGCGAAAGAACCAAAGAAAATCATGCTTTTGGTAAATATTGAAGGAATAAAACTTACAACACCGTTTGATACTGCTGAAATATCGCCCTCAAGCCTGTTTATCAGCTCACCGGTATGAAATTTACCTATTGATGACCACTTGGAAAGCATAATATGGGAATACAGTTCATGACGCATTTCAGTCGAAATCTTTGTTGAAATTTGTGCTACAACCCAACTGGATATTGAACTTATAATAAAACTAGACAGAGCAAAAGCAGTTGCTAATAAAGCATTTTTTAAAACTTCCCTGTTTTGGTGTTCAACAACAGCGTCGATAAGGTTCTTTGAAAATACCACAACAAAAAGTGAAAGCACAGAACTTAATACACCCAAAGCAGTATAAAACATTATGCCGAATTTATGCTTTTTTGCATACTGCAACAATCGGCACCATTCATTTTTAATTTTTTGAAAACTATGATTAAGTTTTTTCATTGCTTTTATGTTTTTTCTTGTTTTTGTGTTTTTGCTTATATTTCTTTTTATCCTCACCGTAACCATATCCATAGCCGTAGCCATAACCATAACCATAGCCATACTTTCCATAACCGTAACCATAGCCATAACCGTAGCCATATTTTCCATAACCATAGGATGAAATTCCCGATTTTACACCATTAAGAACTGCACCGGCAATTTCCAAATCAGCAGAAATGAGCGAGCTTATGCCACCCTTGATTTTTGTCGTGCGAATAGCATCCTCATATATAACATATATTGCCATATCAACGAGCTGTGCAATAACAAGAGTATCAGAAACCAGACCGCACGGAGGTGTATCAACAACCACTATATCATAATCTTTACTGATTTTTTCAAATATATAACTCAAAACGGTTGTATTCATAATAGATTGATACATTCTGTTTTGAGGTTTAAAGCATAGAATATGAATACCGCCCTCTGAAAGCTCTGAAATGCGATATAAATCTTCTTCAACTACCAAATCCAGTTCTTGTTCCGGAACACCCAACATACGATTGACACTCATATTTCTGATATCGCCATCAACAAGTAACACTTTCCTGCCGGTATCTGCAAGTGTCAAGGCGAAGTTAACAGATACAGTAGTCTTACCTTCACCGGGAGAAGTGCTGGTAACCATAACTATATTGCCTTTATCCTCAAGTTTTTCAAGGAAAGTATTTCTTATAACACGCAAAGATTCCCTGAACGCATTACTGATTTTATCGTTGGTTATCAAAACCCGTCGGTCAACTTTTGACTTATACTTCTTAAAACCGACCTGAGGCAACGATCCCAAAACAGAAAGATTTAACTCTCGTTTGATGTCACCGGATGAACGTATGGTTTTTCTGAAAAAAGCATAAGCAAAAATCAATGCAGCAGATAACATAAAACCCAGCAATATTCCCTTTACGGTCGACTTTTGATAGTCCATCGTGTTCGACGGAGCTGTTGCAACTTCAGCCGGAGTGAGAATGGTAAGCTCAACATTCCCCAAAACATATCTGGCAACTGACGGATAATTTCTGACTGCTGCCATAAGCGTGTCGTAGGTGCTTTGCGGGTCAAGACCGCTTGCAGAAAGTGTAAACATATTTGTACTGGTAACTGAAGATGCGGTCAAATGAGCAGGAAGATAAGTCAATCCCAAATCTTCACATATTGCATTATACATAAGATTGCTCTGCAAAATATAGGGAAAACTTGAAGTGAGTCTGTCAGCAGTAGCTATGTCATAGTAAAATGAATAAGTCGAAATTCCGCCTCCGGTCAAACTCGTATTTTGAGTGCTTACAGTGAAAGTAACCGACGAAGAATAAATCGGAGTAAATCCTTTATAGCTGCGATAGAACATCGCTCCACCGCAGCCAATTATCAAAACGAGACATATTATCCAGAATTTGCGGAGACCCTTAATTATATCTCCAATATATACTAAGGGTTTTCCGCTCTTTCCCGGAGAAGTTTGGTTATCCGTTTGACTCATTCTCTACTTCCTCATCATCTGTACCAAATGTTGCAGTATATTTACCGTAGTTTCCATAATTACCGTAATCCCCGTAATTTCCATAATTGTAATTACTGTATTTCCCGTATCTCGAATACGCATTATATGGCGAATACTTGCCATATTGTCCATAATAATGACCGTATTTATTGTATTTGCCGTATTTGTGATAACTTAAACCATAACGCTTCTTTGAATAGTATCCGCCTTCATCCAAGCCCATTTGTCCCATGATATTAAAATCAGGCCAGACTTCATTCAAGACACATCCTGCCATTTTACCGCCAACACTTCTGATTCCGATTATTGTATCATTTATAGCGGCAACAGGAACAACATCCGTGCGAACAACAAGAATAGTTTTATCCGCCATCTTCACTGTGTCAGTAACAGTTGAATCAGCAGCAAGAGGAGCTGTATCTATAATGATAAAATCAAATTGCTCTTTAAAACTCTCTATAATCTTCTTCATTCTACCATTTTCTATGAACTTTTGGAAATCTCTATGTGGCTTCATGTTAACGGCAACATAGAGCTGAGATTTTTTATACCTTCTAAAATGATATTGTTTTGTGTCAATTCTGCCACTGATCATGTCAAATTTTCCGCTGATCATATCAAAAAATTCGCCATTATCGACATCCTCAAAACCAAAGACCTTTGCAAGAGACGGCTTTTTCATATCAAGGTCAAGAAGAACTACTTTCTTATCTTTGGCGGCCAAAGCAATGGCAATATTTGAAGCTGTCGTACTCTTGCCTTCATTTTCAGCGACACTTGTAATCGCAAATACTTTGTCGCCATTTTGACGGTGCAAATATTCAATTTTAGCAGCTAATTTCCCATAAGACTCAACAAATTTAAGTCCTACAAAAGCGGAACTATAAATTAAAAGCGATTTTTTCTGTCGTTTAAAAATTGCAGGAATTGTTGTATAAGCAGGCTCGTGCGGAATAGAACCAAACAGTGTTGAATCAACTTTCGTATTAAAAGCATGCTCATTTTTAACCGTGTCCCGAAGGATCGATAAAAGCACCACACACGCTATTGCAAGCAAGGCAAATGCTATTGATATTATACCTTTATTGGTCGTCGAAAGTGTGTTTGATTTTCCATGTGGAACTTCAGGAACGATCAGAACATCAACTACCGCATTTTCAAAAATATTCTCAGAAACATCAAGATATATATCTAAAATAGACGTAATTAAATCATAGGCAAGCTGTGGCTTTCCGGCGGTTACAGAAAGTTGAATAATATTCGTGTTGGTAATAACTTTTGCAGAAACCGCACCGTCAAATCGGTCAAATCCTAAGTGCTCCGCTGCACGCTCTTTAACAATATTTGCCTTAAAAATATTTGTATAAATCTCTGCCATTTCTGAGGACATTGCAAGCCCGGTATATGTGGATGTTGCTCCGGATTTTGAACGAACAACCAAAGAAGCATTGCTCGTATATTCAGCAGTTGCTCCAACGGTATCAAAAATATATACACCCATGACACCTATAAGAAAAGCCATAAAGATAATAACAGCATTACGGAATAAATCACGAACTATGCTGTGCCATTCTATTATAAACTTTTGACTTTTAATGTTTGCATCCATCAGATATTGCTTAACTCCATTAAAACGGTATGACCTGTAATTCCGTCTTCATTTGTTGCATAATAATGAATACAAGTGATATTATTATTTACAACTTCTCGCACTATCGAAATTTGTGTTTCAACAGGCTCTTCTTTTGCGTTGGTGATTGAACGTATCATATTAAGATACTGATTTTCGGTATGCTCCCCATAAACGCTGTATTTATCAAGCGTAATAAGCGGAGCACCGATTTCGGTATCATCAATATAAAGCGGAAAAACAAGTTCTACAAGATCACCCTTGCGATTCGTCACACGAAACTCAAGGTCAAATGAACCTATTTTCCCATTTTCATAATTTGGTGATGTAATTACAACCGCACCGCTTATATCTCCGTCAATACAATCCTTGACTTTAAAATGCTCGGTGATATCGACTTTGCTATATACCGAAAAACAAAGAGGAGATACAACTTGTATTGTCGGAGATTTATAATCTGTATATCTAACTCGTCTGCTTGCGTTTGCAACATGATTATTGGTATCACACACCGCATAAGTTACAACACAAACACCTTTTTCTACAAAATGCGAAACAGACTCGACAATAACCTTATCTGTCAAGTCCCCATCTTTTTCATCATAAGCGGTAACACCTTTAAGCAAATCTTTATCTGTTGCATTGACTTTTACATCAATAATTTCACCTTCAACCGTAATAACCGGCAAGGTCAAATCCTTTGTTCGTTGCTCATTAATATATACAACACCGAACAATACTACCGTTACAGCAAAAAGGATTGTTACAACTATTCTAAATATTCGCATACTACCTCAAAGAATAACCTCTCCGTCGATAATTTTTTGTGGATTTTCTGCAAGCAACAAATCTGCGTAATCAATTGAAAAATGCACACTTATATATTCATGAACCTCTCTTAAATAAGGAGTTCGCATATAAGGTGAATGTGCGTCACTTGCTACTACATCAGCAAGTTCATCATTTAATATCATATGGGCAAACATTTGAGCCTTTTGACCGAATACACCAAAAACACTGCCTTTGTTAAGCTGAATAAGACAACCTAAATCTTTTAATCTAACAATGCAAGAATAGTCTTCCTGCAAAAACCTATATCTCTCCGGATGGGCAATTATCGGTATATAGCCCGCACTTACTATCCCCTCAAGCCGACGAAATATATTTTCGCTATTTTCATCAAAGTCAAATTCCAAAAGGACATAGTCAGTATCATTTATTGTAAGAAGTTTTCGCTTTTTCAGCAAAGATAATGCTCTGTCATTGCAATATATTTCCTGACCACGAAGGAGCTTCAACGGTATATTTTCATTTGCGATCAATTCTTCAAGATCCTCAAAACGTTTCAAAAATTCTTCATCAACATAGTTTTGAAAAGATTTGGGAACATTGCAATGAGGAGTAACAACTAATGTTTTTGTTCCACCTGCTACCGCATTTTCTGCCATTTTTATTGATTCGTCAAGAAGCTCCGCACCGTCATCAACACCATATAAGATATGGCAATGAATATCTATCATATATGCCATTTATACTAAACCTTGCTCTCTCATAGTGCCGATAAATTCACGAACATCAGTCAATGCAACATCGGAAGAAACATCATATTCATCAAGTATCGCATTAACCGCGTCATTTTCGTCTCCATCAACAAGTGCCTTATATATCACCGCTGCAGTTTCACTAAGCAAATAAATGCCATGAACACTATTCACAGCCTCTCCGATTGGGATGAGCAGGTTCTGTCCTGCTACTTGACGCAACATGATCTTTTTCTTAAACTTCATAGCATATATAATAACACCTAAAAGATAAAATGTCAATATTTCAAAACAATTCAAATGGATGCAATTTTTTGCACCAATGCATTATTTCTTTGACATACGTACTCCGGAACTCCCGTAAATGTTCCTGTTTCAGTCAAAGTAACCGCAGGACAGACTGCACAAAAATTGTTATATTGACAGTTAATGCACTTTTCGGGTATACGTATTTTTTGAACTTCTTCATTACATTTTTTCCACGCTTTTTGAAAACCGTCAAGAACATTATTATTTTTGATGGGAACCATTCCACAAAAACTGAAATCACCGTTTGAGTCAATCCAGAAATTTGTAGTGCCGGCTCGGCATCTTATTTTGTTTTCGATTGTATGTGAAGCATTCAATCCTTCAAGCAAATGCTTGCATTTACTTTCAAATGACAAAGGGGCAAGGGTTAATTGCTTAATTTTTATTTCATATTCTGCAGACTCTTCTGCAGACAACCTACAAGGATTATCGCCGGCATCAAAGCCTCTTCGGATTGGCGGATACATATAAGAAGCAACCTGAACAATACAATCTAAATCTTTTGCAAGATTGATTATCCCTTCTAAATCAGCGGCATTTTCAGGAGTTAATGAGCAACTTAGTTTCACGTCAATATCGTGCGTTTTCATTAGTTTTATATTATCAATCACTCGTTCAAATTCTTCATTGCGGCACAGTCTTTTATACGTTTCGTTGCTTTGACCATAAAGAGAAATGTTAAGCCTTGAAGGAGGATATTTCTTAAATACATCCAAAAACTTATGCAACAAAGAGCCGTTCGTATTTATTGAAATAACAAACCCCATTTCGCACAATCCGACATAAATTTCTTCAAAATCATCTCGAATAAGCGGCTCGCCACCGGTAAGCAATAAAAACAAAGTGCCGCATTCGGCTGCTTCTTTACCAATATGCAACCATTGTTTTGCAGATAATTCTTCATTAACTGCATTTTTAACATAACACATTTGACAATTAAAATTGCACCTTGTTGTTAATTCAAATGTACCGGATACAGGGACTTTTTGCTCTCTGCCCAATGCATGAAGGTATGTTGAAACGGGTGCTTCATTTGCGTAATAGGCAGGATCACTCATTTTCATCCCCTCCATACAAAGTATTAAATAGCAATTCAACTGCACTATTGTCAGGTAAACAAGAAAGGCGATAAATCGGTGTATTTTCGCATATTTGAGAAACTAAATCCGTTGCTTTTTCGATTGATTCTTTATCCCAAGTTCGATATGTGATCTGAGGTAAAATATTTAAAAACGAATCAAGCTTATTAAGTCTTTCTATGTTATTGCTCTTTGCTTTTTCCAGTACAACAATGGCTTTAATTTTTCCGTATTTGTTGATTGATATGCGGGAAGTTCCGCAATAAGGTACTCCACAAGCATATGCCTCATTATCTTTGACAGATAAAATACATCGGTCTCCGTTAATAACTTGTGCTGACTTAAACAATTCCCACAAATTCCCCTGCGTAGATTTTCCGCCTTGTTTTGGAGCAGTGAAAATAATCGCATCGCCGTTGAAGTCTACAAAACAACAATGGAACAGTGCCATATTGTGCTCGATGAGAATGTTTGGGAAATCAATTCCTTCTGTTAAAAGTATATCTCTTATTTCCGGATAATCGACATATAAAGTATAATTGTTCTGCATGCTGGCAAAACAAGCGTAGGACTTATACCTGTCTGCCTCATTATCAAAAAATGATGTATACAAAAAACTTCCTTCGTCATTTTTCACTAACCGACGTTTTTTATCCTCATAAACCGTTTCGCCAATGAATTCGGGGAGAGATTCAGACCTAACAAGTATTTCAATATCTGCAGTTTCTTCCGTCATGAAAGACTCAAAAAATTCCGAGTTCTGCAAAGGCACCCCGGAAGTAAAAGTTATGCATAAATCTGCGAATTTGAATGATTTTTTATGCATCGCCATAAAGTGAGTAAATAAAGGTTACGCCATCTTTGATTACATTTTCGTCTGAATTCTGAACTATCTGACCTTTGGGAATGGCCCCCATAAAAAGCTGAAATGCAGCACCGCCAAATAACATTCCTTGGTATGATTGCTTATAAAATACAGTTACCCCTTGCAAGTCCCTGCCTGAAATATTCTCAACCTGAACCAATCTATCGGTATAAGATATGCTTATCTCATCAAGATGTAATGTCGGCATGAAAGTGTATTCTTCGGCTTTAATAAGCGTAACAGAAGGTACGGATAATTCGCCGATATGAGATTTATTCTCAAGATTAACCGCAAAACAACGAGTGCCGGCAAGCAATGCTTTGATCGAAAAGTGATAATCAATGCCTTCCATACGAACAGAGAAATTCAGCACCCGAAAACTTTTGTCTGATTTATTATCTACAACAACGGCAAACGAATTTTCACAATTTAGCAATTCATTTTCATAACATTCACCGGTATAGCGAGTAATTTCACTGATAATAACACCATCAACAATTATTAATTCATATTCCCCCTGTTTGTTGGTTGTTGCGACTTGAGTGGCAACGTTCGTAATATTTTCTCCGGTGATGTTTTCTTTGTTGCCTTCAGTTTCAGTTGTGCAACCGGGGAAAGTCATAAATAAAGACAATAAGATGACAAAAACTGTCATCTTTTGCACATTAACTTTGGAAAACATTATTAGCACCATCGGGAATATCGTAGCATACAGGTTGATAAGCACCATCAATGTCGCAAGCTCCGGGATAAGGATAAACAGTTTCGCCCCATCCGAGATCTACAGGGCAAACTCTTTCCGCAAATGTTGCACTTATGCTGCAAGCAGGTGAAACACCGCCTGCAACAGTCAGGCTCTGTAAAAACATCGCCGGCTTTGTGTACGTTTTCTTCACAATTGACACTCCAAAAAGTTACTTTGCAAAATTTAACATACCATATGCATTAAATTCATTTCATTTTAGCACATATATTTCATTTTGTCAATATCAATGTAACTG
>LSQX01391757.1_pt1 | contig 116499 bp, 83 predicted proteins | sample 654561 | NCBI WGS metagenome assembly LSQX01 (sample SAMN04489861, study PRJNA283612) | anaerobic digester metagenome | isolation source: 4 biogas reactors fed with cattle manure at either 37C or 55C with and... | place: Denmark: Kongens Lyngby | collected 2014
CATTAATGAAGATGCCATTCTTGGAAACATTGAGGGAGAGAATATACTTGATGAAATCATTGGTGGTACAGTTACGCTTACAGAGCCTATTGAAGGTAATATAATGAAGGTACTTGATGTTACTGCGATTGCTGGAGATGATGTCGTTATTGAAATTGAAGTATTCAACGAAGATGAATTCTGTGCTTTCCAGTTTGATATTCCATTACCAGAAGGCTTTGGTTATGTTCAGGAATCAATAGGTTTGAACCCTGACCGTATTACTAACCATCAGGCTATGGCCAATGTATTGCCCAATACCAATATTTTCAGGGCAGTAGCTTTCTCAATGACCAATGATAGTTTCCTTGGTAATTCTGGAGTTTTGACATTCTTTACATTCACTACACCAGAAGTACCAGGAGTATATACCTTGAGCATTAATGATGATGCCATTCTTGGAAACATTGATGGAGAGAATATACTTGACGGAACTATCAGTGGTACTGTTACACTTGTAATAGATGGTTTATATACTGTTACATTCGATATTAAGAACCCCGACCAGGTACCAATACCAGGAGCAACAGTGACCTTGGGTAATATAACTAATCCTGCAGGTAATTATGTGTTCCCGAATATGACACCAGGTAGTTATTTCTGGACTGTTGTTAAGGAAGGTTACGAACCAAAAACCGGAGTTGTTTATGTAATTAATGCTGACGTTACAGTGCCTGTAACATTGACACCTACTCAGATTGAGGGTAACGCTATGATCATCCTTGATGCCACTGGATATGCTGGAGATCATGTAGTTGTTCATATGGCTGTCAGTAATGAGGATGCATTTACATCATTCCAGTTTGATATTCCAATTCCGGAAGGATTTGATTATCTTGACCGTACAGTTGTATTGAATCCTGCTCGTATTGTTGATCATCAGGTTGCCGCTAATGTATTACCCAATACTAATATATTCAGAACTATCGGTTCTTCACCTACTAATGTGGATTTCCTTGGTAATTCAGGAATTGTAGTTTCGTGGGTATTCACTACTCCATTGGTGCCAGGTGATTATACAATTAATATTGAAAATGCAGTTCTTGAAAATACTCAGGGACAGAATATACTCGATGATGTGTATAGTGGTACAGTTACCCTTATACAAGCAGAATCATTCAGAGTGTCTTTTGTTGTTAAGGATCATCACCAGGTACTTGTTCCGGATGCAACTATTACTCTGGGTGCAATTACTAACCCAACTGGTAATTATATATTCCAGAATATAGACCCAGGTACATATAACTGGACTGTGTCAAAAGAAGGTTATGAGATAAAAACCGGTGTAGTTAGTGTTGTTGATCGTAATGTTACCGTTAATGTGACTATAATGCCTATTCTGTATGAGGGTAATGTTATGATTATTCCTGATGCCGTTGGCTATGCAGGCGAACACCTGGTTGTGCACATGGCGGTATACAATGAAGATCCATTTGTATCTTTCGAGTTTGATATTCCTTTACCTGAAGGATTTGATTATCTGCCTCGTTCTATTGTATTAAATCCTGCACGTATTACCAACCATCAGGTTATTGCCAATGTATTACCTAATACCAACATATTCCGGGCTAATGGTTTCTCACCAACTAATATGGAATTCCTTGGTAATTATGGAATAATAGTTTCATGGGTTCTTGAAACACCAGTAATACCAGGTGTTTATAATTTAAATCTTGATGAAGCTGTACTTTATAATATTCAGGGGCAGAATATACTTACTGAGACTCAAGATGGTACTGTAACCCTGATAGCTCCTGAATACTATTCTGTTACATTTGATGTAAGAGATCAGAACCAGGTAGTTGTTCCTGGTGCAACTGTTGCATTGGGTCAACTAACTAATCCTGCCGGAAATTATCTGTTCCCGAACATACTCCCGGGTACTTATAACTGGACTGTTGCTAAGGAAGGTTATAGTACTGAGAGTGGTCAGGTAACTGTTATAGATGCAAATGTTACCGTTCATGTAACACTTACTCAGCTAGTTTTACCCTCAATTGTAGTAACTCCAGATGAAGTAATACATACAATTGATATTGGACATATTGATACTGATGAAATGACAATTGCCAACGTTGGACAGGGTGTTCTGGATTATAATATCGGAATTCAGTATGTTGATGCCCTGAAGAATGGCCTCATGAATGGTAATGTTATGATAGTTCTTGATACAACTGCTGATCCGGGTGAAGAGGTTCTTATTGAAATTGCAATAGATAACGTTGATCAGTTTGTCGCTCTCCAGTTTGATATTGTATTGCCGGATGGATTTACCTATGTTCCAAATTCAACAGAATTGAATCCTGAACGTAGTGATGGACACCAGGCACATGCAGCAATATTACCTAATACCAATACTTACCGTGCATTAGCATTCTCAATGCAAAATGCCTATTTCTTAGGAAATTCTGGTGTAGTGTTGAGCTTTAAAGTAATTGCACCTGATACTCCTGGAGCTATTTATCCATTTAACCTTACTGATGCAATCATATCAAATCTCAATGCACAGCAGATACTTACAGGTGTAGTTAATGGAGTTGTAACAATGACAGGTGAACTACCTGGTAATTATTTGTTGATTGGTGATGTTGCCGGTCAGGCCGGTTCAGTACAAACTATTGATGTTATAATAAGAAATATTGAAGAGTTTGTTGCGTTCCAGGCTGATATAATCCTTCCTGAAGGATTTGATTACATCCCTGGTTCACTGGTATTGAATGAAGACCGTGCAGTTGACCATGTGATTGAAACTGCTTTGATACCAGGTACAAACGATATGAGGATTGTTGCTTATTCAATGACCAATGCTGAATTCCTTGGCACTGACGGAGCCGTAGCATCATTCCAGTTTAGCACACCTGTTACATCAGGTTCATATACAATTGAGATTGAAAATGCTATCATAGTCAGTCCAATGGTTGCCAACGTTATCACTGGCACTTATAATGGCACTGTATTGCTCGTAGATGGCTGGTTAAGCGTATCTCCAATGCTTGGTAGTGTTTATGCCGGCGATATTGATGATTTAATCCTCACATTTGATGCTACTAATCTGCCAATAGGTAATTACTATGCTAATATCCTGGTTAATAATAACGATCCGGATAATCCGCAAGTAGTTGTTCCTGTTCATTTACTTGTCGTTGATGGAGTTAACGAACTTGAGAAAGAAGTGGTTCTTGTATATCCGGTGCCTGCATCAGATGTATTGAATATTTCAACAAGTAAAGGAATTAATGTAGTAAGAATGTATAACCACGCTGGTCAAATGGTTTATGAAAATAACAATGTATCAGCTAACAGCCTGCTTAAAGTGGATGTTTCGAGATTCACTACAGGTGGCTATGTATTAGAATTTGTCAATGCTAATGGTAAGATCCATCATAAGAAGATCTTAATCAGCAGATAATATTCTTAATTCTATGTATAGTAAAAAGGGAGCTCAAAGGCTCCCTTTTTTTGTAGTATACATGATGTGAATTTATAGTATTATAAACACGATGCCAGATACAACCCTTTAACAAAGCTTTTTTCAGAAAATCCGGTCCGGACTTTAGTGCATTGGATTTAATCCAGGGATTGAAATATGTATCAGGTGATACGAATTAAAGTTTCAACAGGAAGCTTAGTGAGCTTCAAGCCAGTTTTGCCCGGTTTTCATATCAACTTCAACAGGAATTCTCAAAGGCATTGCATTTTGCATGTTCGATTTCACTATGTTCATTAATACATCTACCTCCGGGCGATATACGTCAAATATCAGTTCGTCATGTACCTGAAGTATCATTCTTGAACGTAACTGTTGTTTCTCAATTTCCTGCTGTATTAAAATCATGGCAAGTTTTATCATATCAGCAGCCGAGCCTTGTATAGGAGCATTAACAGCATTGCGTTCGGCAAAACCACGAACAATAGAATTGTTTGAATTAATATCTCTAAGATATCTCCGGCGTTTCATTATAGTTTCAACGTAACCGTGTTTTCTGGCAAATGTAATCTGGTTATCCATATACTTTCTGATACCTGGATATTTATTAAAATATTGATTGATAATGGCTGCTGCTTCTGACCTTGGGATATTAAGCCGTTCAGACAATCCGAAAGCAGAAATTCCATAAATAATTCCAAAGTTCACAGTTTTTGCATGCCTGCGCATTTCAGAGCTAACTTCTTTTAAGTCAACATTGTAAACTCTTGAAGCAGTTGCAGCATGTATATCCGCTCCTTCAATAAAGTCGTGCATCATATTGGGATCTTCACTTAGTGAAGCTATGATACGAAGTTCAATCTGGCTATAATCGGCAGCAAGAAGAACAAAATCTTCATTACGGGGAATAAAAGCTTTGCGGATTTCACGACCTTTTTCGGTTCTGATAGGAATATTCTGTAAATTTGGGTTATTTGAGCTTAAACGACCAGTTGAAGTAACAGCTTGATTATAAGATGTATGCAAGCGACCTGTGCGGGTGTTTACAAGCGCAGGCAATGTATTAACATAGGTTGATTTAAGTTTGGTAAGCGATCTGTATTCAAGGATAAGAGGTATGATTGGATGTTTATTGACCATTTTTAAAAGTACCTCTTCAGCAGTGGAATACTGCCTGGTTTTAGTTTGCTTTGGTTTCGCATCAATTTTCATCCTGTCAAATAAAACCTCTCCCAATTGCTTTGGAGATGCAATATTAAATTGCATACCGGCATATTCAAATATTTGCTTTTCAGTTTTCTGAATTTCCACTGACAGGGATTCAGAATAGTCTTTCAAATTTTCTGTATCCAGCTTTACACCTTCTGCTTCCATACAGGCAAGAACCGGAACCAACGGCATTTCAATGTTTTCAAACAATTCACGATAATCGTTTTCAATGAGTTTAGGTTCGAATTCATTTCTTAATTGCAGCGTGATATCTGCATCTTCGCAGGCATAGTCTTTCAGAAGTTTTGGCTCCACATTGCGCATATTACCTTGATTTTTTCCTTTTTTGCCAATTAGAGATTCAATATTCAGAGTCTGATATTTAAGATAGGTAAGCGCCATATAATCCATATTATGCCGCAGATCTGGTTCTAGCAGGTAATGTGCCAGCATGGTATCAAACATTTTCCCTTTTACTATGGTATCATAATACCGTAGCATGATCATGTCGAACTTCAGATTCTGCCCGGTTTTTTCTATTGTTTCATCTTCAAAAAGAGGCTTGAATTCATAAACGATCTGTAAGGCATCATTGTAATTTTCAGGAAGTCTAACACACCAGGATTCATGCGGCTTTACAGCAAAAGACATACATACCAGTTCGGCGCTGTGAATGTCAAGACCTGTGGTTTCAGTATCGAAACAAAAACTTTGATGTTTTTTCAAAACATCAATCAGTTGCCTGCGTTGCTCTGCATTGTCTACCAAATGATATTTGTGCTCAGTTGTATGAATATTTGCCGTACCATCATCATTATCAAAGATTTGAGCAGGAGTGCCAAATAAGCTTCCTTGTACATCATTAATCTTTTTTTCAGTCTTTTCCGAACCGCTGCTAAGATCATTGAATACTCGTTTTGCAAAAGTCCTGAATTCCAGCTCGCCAAGTATTTCTTTCAATTGTTCCTGATTTGGTTCAGTATATTTAAGCTCATCTTCATTGAAATCCACAGGTACATCAAGGATAATGGTAGCAAGCTGTTTTGAAATGACAGCCTGTTGTTTATGAGTTTCAATCTTTTCACGAAGTTTAGTATTTTTTATCTGTTTACTGTTTTCAATCAGGTTCTCAAGCGAGCCAAACTCTTTAAGTAATTTCCTTGCTGTTACTTCACCAACTCCGGGTATACCAGGAATATTATCAGAACTATCGCCCCATAATCCAAGCATATCAATAAGCTGTTCAGGTTTTTCTATCCCGAATTTTTCACAAACTTCCGTTACTCCCATTACGCTGGCTTTTTCTCCAAATCTTCTGGGTTTATAGATCAGGATATTATCAGAAACCAATTGACCGAAATCCTTATCAGGGGTCATCATATATACCGTGAAATCCCTTTTTTCAGCTTCTTTGGCAAGAGTTCCGATTATATCGTCGGCTTCATAACCATCCATAGCCAGTATAGGTATATTAAAGGCTTTTAGAAGTTCAATGATATAAGGTATTGATGCTGCCAGATCTTCAGGGATCGCTTCTCTGTTGGCTTTATAATCAGCAAAATCCTCATGCCTAACAGTAGGTGCATGTGTATCAAAAGCCACCCCTATATGAGTTGGTTTTTCATTTTTCAGAACATCATAAAGCGTATTTGCAAAACCAAGGACAGCGCTGGTATTCAACCCTTTTGAGTTAAAACGCGGATTACGGTTCAAGGCATAATACGCTCGGTAAATTAATGCCATGGCATCGAGCAGAAAAAGCTTTTTTTGCATTGACTTATTTATTTATCTTGTTTACAGAATTTTATTAATAGTTGTTTGTTCAGAAAATAACTTTCTGGTTTTCGAGTATGTTTCAGTTTAATTACACTATTATTTCATCCCAAAAGTATACAATATTAGGGAACTTCAATTGGTTACTGAAACTTTGACAGGTTGGATCCTATTGTTATTTCAGACGGTTCCTTATAAAATGGCCGTATTTAACCTTTTTAGCCGGATTTAAATTACGTTTCAGAACTTAAACCTGATTTGTGCCTTAAGCTCACTTCTTGTATTGCCCGATATTTCATCTAATCCACTTCCCAGGCTGCTGACGTTTGAAAACCATGACCTACTGTACCGTAACCAGCATTCAAAGTGTTTTGAAACCTTATAATTCAACAGCAGATAAACCCTGCTACCTTTGTAATAATAAGCAGGAACACTGAAAGCGTATAGAATATCATTTTCATATGCATAAATCCTTTCGTCGAAAGAGTCAGTGTCGAATAAAGCATAGCGGGTTGTAAGAGAAAAAGGGAGTTTTACAGGTTTCCATATCACATCCTGATATATCAGATATCCGTTTTTCCTGACCTTATCCGTTCCTATATTTATTACACGTTCAAACCTGTTACGCATGGTGAGTTGAGGTAAAGCCATATAACTTATATGAAACCTGAGACTTTGTTTTTCATATGGATATATCGAGGTGATTTTCTCATTTCCTGCTAAATTTTGCTCACGTTGTTTATACCTGTATTTTAATCTTATTTCTGCTGTTCTGGATATTGAATATGTGAGCTCGCCGCTGTATTCCTTACCCTGTGAAGGTGCGTTTACCCGGAATCTCAACCACTGAAAGCGGAAATGGTCAACATAACCTGAAAAATTCAATCCGGGTGCAAGCATAAAGTACATACCCAGAAAAAGTCCGTTTTCGCCGGCGTTCGAACTTTCAGCAAAAGGTGCATTGTAAAGGTTCTGATAGTTTTTGTCATATTTTCTGTAAATCCCACTAAGCACGAGTCGTGGTGATGGAAACAGCGAAGTGCCTACAAGTATTGCTGATCCACCTGAAGCGCTTCTTGAGATTTCTCCAAATAACTGTCCTCCCCTAAACAAATACAGTATATCAGCACCCAATGCGTGGTTCTCATTACCTCTGAAATAAAACTTATTGTAAAGCTGTGCTGAAGGTTCAAGATTGGCACTAAGTTTCATATTATAGAAAGTCAGCCCAGCCTGAAATCTTGTTCCGGTAAACGAGGCTCTGCCACCAAACAATGTTTCCGATATTGAATGTTGGTTGTTCAGTTCACGGGGTATGCGGTGTAGTCCGGTATATAATAATGCACTTACTTCAGTTGCTTTGCCACTAATACTATCAGTCTTGCTTATGGTTGCATCTATTTTTTTGTGCGAACCAAAAGCTGTAAAAGTAAATCGCTTGTACCCAAATGTAACAGCGCTGCCTCTTAGAAATTGATTTTCGTTTACCGAAGTATTGGGTTTGATTCCGCGCTGTGTTTTTCTTATACTTGTAACGTCTGAAGTTTTGCCAAAAGAATATGAAGTCCACAGAGTCAGCCCCTGTCCGAATTGCAGATGATAATCTCCGATTATTATTTCTCTTAAAAATTTATTGCCTTTGACAAAAACAAAACCTGAATAAAAATCGAAGCCATTTTTCTGACTTCCTTTAAAAAATTCCTCACCCGGGTCTTTTTCGGCCGTAAAACCCCAGCGTACTCTGTTATAGTAATTATATGCATAACGGGTGTAGAGTTTAAACGGGCTTCCCAAATATCTCTGATTAGGGTTCTTTATTAACAAAGAATCTTCAATAGGGGAGAACCCCAGTTGTGTTTCAAGTAATTGCTGATATCTTACAAATAATTGATTCCTTCCATATTTAAAAGCCTGCCTAGGAGTGATCCTGGCCTTAGTTCTGGTATCTATAAATGTGATAAAAGGTTTCAGCATGGATATCACTTCTCTGTCGAAGCCATCAATATATGCAAGCTCGTAAATACTGACAATCTTCCCGTAATCGCTGATATATTTCAGCAGATTGTTGATTTGCAGATCGTTAAGAAAGAAAAGCTGCCTTAGCTCATCGAATGTTGCGATATTTACCGGCAAAGGATATGTAAGGAAATACTCCAGTTCAGCAAAAAGGTCGGTGTAATCGTATTCACTTTCGCTTGCTTCAGCGTGATCTTCAAGTGCTTCTTCCATCTTTTGAGAACCTGATGGTGAAATTTCAGGCTCCTGTGCCCGGACAATAGTATAATGTATGAGGAGTATCATTGTGAGTATCAATGATTTGCTGCTAAACCTTAGTAATATCTTACAGCACTCTGTCATGTTTTTATTTTGCTATCCATATTAATGAGGCTTGTGGCGAATATCCAAGTACTTCATGCCTTACTGCCGAAATATCAAAAGTAAAGCTGCCAAAATTGAATCCAAAGCCAAAGGCATGGTTCAGAGGGTTGGTACTAATACCGGCTCTGACTGCTGCAAACTCTTTTATTTTATATTCAATTCCGGTTCGTACCGAAGGCTTGTAGCGCATATCTTTTTCCGCTTCGGCAGTAATGAACAGGTTTTTTTCAATTTTGTAGTGTAACCCCAGACGGTAAATAGCAGGGAGATATTCGTCAGAACCTTTAGCCATTATTTTATGTAGTGGATTTGCCAGCATAGCGGCAATAGTCAGCTCATTGGTAAGGTCCACATTAAAACCGGCTGCAAATGAAATATCAGTACGGCTCCCATAATTTTCACTTAGTCGTGTGTGCAAAGCATTAAGCCTGACCCCGGCTCTCACAAGTTCTCCAAAATCTCGACCATATGCGAGACCAACGAAACTCTGACTATATAAATTTGAACCAATCTGGTTGAAAGCTAATCCAAAAACGCCATAACCCGTGGGTAAAACGGCAGTAATACTGCTGATACCCATTTCGCGTACCAGAAAACGATTTTCATAATTTACTGCGGCGGCAATATTTTCAATATCTGATAAATTTGCCGGATTATTAAATGCTGCCCATACATTTTTAACAGCAACTGAGGTTTTCGCCATACCGCCAATGTTAGCACCCACAGGTTCAAATGCAGCTTGTGTGTAGGCAGAATTGAAATGCAGTAGAGTGAAAAAATTAATAAGCAGTATAATATTACAATGCCTCAATTGTATTAAAATCATTATTGTTAATTTTGGCACTAAGATACGTCATATAAACATGAAATGCAATACATGAATTTAAGAAAAATTATTGATTTTCTGAAAGCCTTGAGAATTAACAATGACCGTGAATGGTTTCAGAAAAATAAAACACAATACGATCTGATAAAAGACGAAATGCTGGCTTTTATTGGCAGACTTATTCAGCAAATTTCAGTATTTGACCCTGAAATAGGTTTAGTAACTCCCAAAGAATGTATTTTCAGAATTTACCGTGATGTCAGGTTTTCGAAAGATAAATCACCATATAAGAAACATATCGGGGCTTTTATTTCAAAATCGGGACGCAAAGGTAATAATCCGGGTTATTATCTTCATTTTGAACCAAATAATTCTTTTATAGCCGGCGGATTGTATATGCCACCTCCGGAAATTCTGAAAGCTGTGCGCGATGAAATTTATTATAATACTGAAGAGTTCGTATACATATTGTCTCATCCTGATTTTTTGAAATATTTCGGGAAACTCGATGATTATGACAAATTAATAAGACCTCCAAAAGGTTTTTCAGCCGATTGGCAACATGTGGATCTTGTAAAATACCGTTCATTTGTGGCAACGCATTATTTGTCAGATGAAAACCTGTATTCTCAAGATCTGGAAAGTGTGATTTTATCAGTTTTTAATGCAATATATCCATTGAATAAGTTTTTGAACCGCGCAAAAGAAAATATGGAGGGTTAGGCTCAAATCAAACAATTTAGCAACTTCAAAATCATAAAATCATGTCGAAAAGATTTGACCGCAGAAAATTCATCAAAACCTCAATACTTGGAAGCATTGGGGTTTCAGCATTAGGTAAGGATATACTGGCAGAAAGTTCTCAGGTGCAAGGCAAGACAGTAGTATCAAAGCCAAAACAAAAAAAACAATATGAGAAGGATACACCTAAATTACGTGTTGGCTTTATTGGTGTTGGTTTACGAGGACGTTCAAGCCTTGGTTTGGTGTTAAGAAGAGGAGATTGTATTGTTCCATGTGTAGCTGATCCGGAACCAAAAGCCATTGCATCAACAATGAAGATGTTTGACGATGCCGGACAGATCAAACCTGTTGCATATCAGAATGGCGATTACGATTACCTGAATATGCTTGATAAAGAAAAACTTGATGCTGTGATCATTTCTTCCCCATGGACCTGGCATAGTCGTCAGTCAATAGCAGCAATGAACCGTGGCTTGTACACCGGATGTGAAGTGTCAGGGGCTTTTTCGCTGGAGCAATGCTGGCAACTGGTTAATACTCACGAAAGTACAGGCTCACATTTTTTCTTTCTTGAAAATGTTTGTTACCGCCGCGATGTTATGGCTGTTTTGAATATGGTAAGGAACAATGTTTTCGGCGAACTTATCCATCTTGAATGTGGTTATCAGCACGATTTGCGTGATGTGAAATTCAATGATGGTAAAACAGTTTACTCACGTGGTTCGGAATTTGGTGAAAAAGCTGTCAGCGAAGCAAAATGGAGAACTATTCATTCTTTGAACCGTAATGGAGATTTGTATCCTACTCATGGAGTTGGGCCAGTAATGAATTACATAGATATTAACCGCGGAAATCGTTTTGTTTATTTGGTTTCAATGTCAACCAAAGCACGTGGATTACATGAATATCTAAAAGGAATTGATCCTAATCATCCTAATGCTCAGCTTGAATGGAAGCTTGGAGATGTAGTTACTACTCTAATCCATTGCAATAATGGCGAAAAGGTACTTGTAAGTCATGATACTAGCCTGCCCCGTCCTTATTCATTGGGCTTCAGAGTGCAGGGTACTAAGGGCTTATGGATGGATATAAATGGTTCCGTTCATATTGAAGGCGTTTCAGAACCACACCGTTGGGATAAGCAGCAATCGTGGTTTGAAAAATATGACCATCCTTTATGGAAACGCTATGAAAACGATGCTGCCGGAGCCGGACACGGAGGTATGGACTGGTTTTTAATCAATGCTTTTGTTGAATCAGCTAAAAAGAATGAAGCACCACCAATTGATGTTTATGATGCTGCTACAATGCTGTCAATTACTGCATTAAGCGAAAAATCAATTGCAATGGGCAGCGCTCCCATGACTTTTCCTGATTTTACAAATGGCCGCTGGATAAGCAAAAAGCCAAACTTTGGGTTGAGTGATCTTTATTGATGAAATAAAGAATTTTTGCCAGAGCAATGCCCTAAAAATATTTATTATGAACCAGATGTGATCAAAATGCTGAAATCTGGTGCATTATCCCTTTAACGATCTCATGCATGGCTTCCTGATTTTCTTTCATGCTTTCAGCAAGTTTGATCTGAGCACGTGTTCTTACTATATTATGTTCAGGATAATTTATTGTGTAGTACTTGTCTCCATTCAGATAATCAGTCAGAAATCGCATAGCTTGCATATACGTTATATACTGACTTGAGAGTGCCAGATGGTCAACTTCGGCAGGATTTAATATTTTATGGGTTTTAGTGATAAATCCTTCAGCGAAAGCTTTGAAAATATTTAAATCAATACTGATTTTACTCAGGTCTTTTTCGTCTTCTGCTGAACTTGCGGCAGTGGTTCTTATAGCATCTCCAAAGTCATTCAGAACAGTACCGGGCATTACCGTGTCCAGATCAATAACGCTTATTGCCTTACCGGATTCATTGAAAAGCACATTATTGATCTTTGTATCATTATGGGTGATTCTGATAGTAAAATCGCCTTTGGATTCACGTGACTGTATATTCATCATCGGTTCAAACCAGTCGAAAATGAATTCCAGTTCAGGTTTAACAGAATCTGATCGTTTTACGACATCATTTTTTAATGCATTTTCAAAATCAGCAAACCTTTTGGTCAAAGAATTAAAACCGGGTATTACAGGTTTTAGAAAATGAGCAGGTAAATCGTCAAGATTAAAAATGAAATTTCCGAAGGCTTTTCCTGCTTCATAGGCTATTTGTAAATCATTAATTGTATCAAAGCTAAGCCCGGGAATGAAAATAAGAATACGCCAGTAGGCACCCGAATCATCTTTATAATAATTTTTTTCAGTATGAGTCTGAACCATCTGCGGAGCTATAAAGCCCTGAGTATTAGATTTCTTTGAATTCAGATGATTTATGACCAATGAAATGTTATTCATAAGCAAATCAATATCAGGAAAAACATGATCATTGATTTTTTGTAAAATATAATCCGGAGTATCCAGTTCGGCAGTATTTATTAAATAAGTTCTGTGAATATGACCAGAACCAAATTGTTTCCCGCCAGAATATGTTCCGGATATCTTGAACTTTTCAAAAATATTTTTTAGTAATGCTTTCAATTTCATTGTGATTTATTGAATGCGAAAGTATGAAAGTTATGCAAAATAAAAGATTGCCGAGGATCATAATAATATGAAAAACGTTATCAACTCATTGATAATCAGTTTATTGATAGTCGTGTTCTTGCTGAAATTATGAGCATAATATGTTGTCAATTATGAAAAGGTCATAGCCGGATATCTTTAATCCAAATCCAATTGCATAATCTGGATTATGGCGATAAATTAATCATTTGTTGAGATGGCTTTCCTGAATAAACCAGCTTTCCAAAACGTACATGAATGTGAATTATCATGTATTAGCGTCTGTGAACCCAAATGCGAATTATTTGCCATTATTAGTACTATGGCAGAGGTATTTGATAACAGAACAATGAAGGATACTTACATAAAAGAATAAGGCAATAAAATCAAAGCATTCTGTTAACGCTTTAATTAAGTGGTGTTTATGAACCCTGAGAATATGTTAAACTGATTACACCCGGATATGAAATCAATGATCATGATGATCAGCATCCGAATCTTCCTTAGTCAGGTGTACAGTTCTGTACGGATGTTCAGGTTTGGCATATATTGAATACAGTTTCAACGGTTCATCACCAATATTAATGATGTTATGCCATTTGCCTGCAGGAACCAGGATAACATCATCATCTCCGGCAGTGCGTTCAAATGTTAATTCGTCTTCACTATCTCCCATCAGAACTTTTGCCTCGCCATCTTCAATGCGCAGAAACTGCTCAATATCATAATGAACTTCAAGACCTACTTCGCTGCCTACGGGAATTGACATTACAGTGAGTTGTAGATGTTCTCCTGTCCAGATCGCTGTTCGGAAAGTCTGATTTTCAAGAGTATAATCTTCAATGTTGATCACTAGTGGATTGGCGCCATGATCTTTTAAGATCACCTCTTCTTTTACTTTTTTAATATCGTCCACTATTGTTTCCTGTTTTTTTTCTGCTGCTGGTTCACATGCGGAGCAAACAAGCAAAATTACTGTAATTAAGGGTGTTAGCTTTCTCATAATACTTAATTTAAGGAGTTATTTATTAGATTTATTATTTTTGGATTGCAAGATAATAAAAAAACAGAATCCTAATGAATTTGGTTGCGGATTTATAGCAAACATTCAAATATTTTTAAGGACTGAGGATTTCTTCAACTTTATCAAAGCCTTCCTGATTTTCTGAAAGAACTACAAGAACATCAAATGCCTCAATAATTGTTGATCCATTGGGAGTAATATATTCTTCATTTCTTTTTATTATTGCTATCAGTGTATTAGGCGGGAATCCTAACTCAACAATTGGTTTATTGACTGCTTTGGAGTTAAGTGATATTTTAATTTCTTTCATCGCAGTTTTTGGGATATCATCAAGAAATTTATCAATTTTACTTTCAGGTCGTTCCTTGATAGGTAATGCCAGATTCAGCCATTTAGCTACTATCGGTAGCGATGTTCCCTGAATTAATACAGATGTAACAGAAATGAAAAATACAATATTAAAGATCATATTGGCTTTTTCAATACCTGCCAGTAAAGGGTAAGTTGCAAATACGATAGGAACAGCACCTCTCAAGCCAACCCATGAAATATAGAGTCGCCTCTCAAATTTCATTTTAAAAAATACAAGACTTAAAAAAACACTTATCGGACGGGCTGCAATAATTAAAAACAATGAAATAATTACGCCAATACTAATAATAGGAACTATTTGTGATGGAAAAACAAGCAATCCAAGTATAAGGAATAATACGATCTGCATTAGCCAGGCAAGACCATCATAATTTTTGTAAATAGTTTTTTTGTGTCTTAGATCCTGATTCCCCAAATAAATTCCACAAATATAAATAGCCAAAAATCCGTTACCTCCAACAAAATCAGTGGCAGAAAAAGTAATAAACATTAATGCAATCACTAACGCAGGATAGAGACCTTCGTAATCAAGTTTGATTCTATTAATTACTATTTTACTTAACTTTCCGAACCCAAAACCAGCTAATCCACCAATTGTCATTTGCTGCAGAAACAAGGGAATGATTGAAATTATATTTTGTGATTCATCAATGACCAGGGTTAAAAAGACTATGGTTAAAATATAAGCCATAGGATCATTGCTTCCGCTTTCCAATTCCAGGGTGGGTCTTAAGTCTAAATCCAGAGAAAGTTTTTTAGAACGCAAAATAGAAAATACTGCGGCTGCATCGGTTGAGGATACAATTGAGCCTAAAAGCATGCTCTCGTAATAAGTAAAGTCAGTAACAAACCATACAAATGTGCCAAGAATAATTGCAGTAAGCAATACTCCCAAAGAGGATAATATAAGTCCTTCTTTCAAAATTGGCTTAACTGACGTCCAGCCTGTACTGAAACCTCCAAAAAATAAAATAAAGTTCAGCGCAATGATGCCAATAAACTGAGCTATCTTAGGATTATCGAAATGTATACCTACAATTCCCTCAGATCCTGCCAGCATACCTATTGTAAGAAAGAGTAGTAATGTTGGAACACCAAATCTATATGAGGTTTTTCCGGCAATTATGCTTACGAAAAGAAGTAGTGAACCAACAAGGAGTATGTTTTCAGTTGTTAGAGTCATTCTTTATTTTTTAATCTGAATTTTCCTGAATTATTTCTGTCTTAGTTCTGAAAAAGTTCTTATTCTTCTCTTCACGTTGGTTTAAAGTGTTTGTTTTGAGTAATATAAGTCTTACTGATTTCAGTTAAAAAGTCCAGCACTCTTATTATCAAAGGCTAAAGTCCGGTATTTATTAAACATAATATACGTTTCCATTATACTGTGAGCTATGACGATTTGCAAGTATATTAGGGTTTTGTTATTGTAGGTCAAAAGTACAATATTTTTTAATGAAATTGCATTAATGCTTTAAATTTCAAAAACGCTGTTTTTATTTTTCTATATTTGCTTAATATTACAGGAAGATGAAAAATAACAAATTCTATACTGTTTGGATAGGTAGGGTTCCGGGGGTTTATCAAGATTGGGAAACATGTTCAGAGCAAGTCAATGGTTTCAAAGGGGCAAAATATAAATCGTTTCCTTCATTACAAGAGGCTGAAGCTGCATTTCAGGCAGGTCCTGATAACTATTTCATTAAAGAGCTAAAGCAGGAAAAGGCTTCGTGGAAGACTCTTGCTGAAGGCAGACCTGAAGCCAACAGTATCTCAGTTGATGCTGCCTGCAGCGGAAATCCGGGAGTTATGGAATATCGGGGTGTTTACACTGAAACCGGAACAGAGATTTTTCATCAGGGACCTTTTCAAAAGGCTACAAATAATATTGGCGAATTTTTAGCTATTGTTCATGCTTTAGCCTGGTTGAAAAAGAATGATCTCGAACTTCCGGTTTATACCGATTCAAGAACAGCCATTATCTGGTTAAAGAATAAAGAGGTTAAAACTAAACTGGTTCGGACAGAGGAAAACGAGAAGGTTTTTGAACTCATTCAACGAGCTTTATATTGGCTTGATACAAATCATTACAATGTGCTGGTTATGAAATGGAATACAAATCTGTGGGGAGAAAACCCGGCAGATTTTGGAAGAAAATCCTAAAGGTGCGGAATTATAGGTAAAAGGGTTTTAGCATCCTTAAAAATTTGGATTTATTTCTCAGTGCAATCTCCCAGGATTGCTCAATCACCGCATCATATCCTATTCCAGATATATCTTTTTGCTGGCTTTAAGATTATCGTTATAAATAACTGCGATAAAAACTCCGTGTAAATTTTCTGGCAGATATACTGAGCTTCCGGGGTTCAATTTTGTTATGAAGACCATTTGACCGTTCGGTGCGTATAGTTTTAGCTCAATGGAATCAAATGAAAAATTATTTTCTTTTATTTCAATATAAAGGTGCCTATCTGATACTCTGATATTAATAAGCTGCTGGTCTTCAGTTTCCCGAATTCCGGATGCTTCTTTCAGAAACAGCCATTTATAAGCTTCAGTAAATTGTGAGCGCCAGAATTGTTCGTTATGCTGACCGCCAGGTACAACTTTCAGCAATAATTCCTCAGCACTGAAACCGGAAGCCAGTAAAGTGTCCATCATAATGTTCATCTGATGAACCAGACTGCTGCTTTCACTTGTTCCTCCCATCAGATAGTAGCGCATTGGTTGATTTTTTCCTGTTTCATAAGAGAAAATATAGGATGAATCACTAAACCAGAATGATGGAGAAAAGACTCCTGCCATGCTGAAAACATCCTGATATTTCAAGCCAATGTAATGAGATATCAAGCCACCAAGAGAGCTGCCCATAATTCCTGTATGTTCACGTTGCGGCAGGGTCCGGTAGTTTTCATCAATGTATGGCTTAAGTGTTTCCACGATAAAACGGGCGTAAAAATCACCTTCACCGCCGCCATGCTGAGGGTTTGTCCATGGCGTATATTCTGCTATTCTGTATTCACCACCATTATCAATGCCTACAACAATAGGGACCTGTTTGCCGGTATCGTACAGTGAGTTTAATGATTCATCCACTTCCCACTCGCCGCTGAAAGAGGTGTATAGATCAAAAAGGTTTTGACCGTCATGCATATACAATACGGGATAATGTTTTGTTGTGGAATCGTAGTCGGGTGGCAGGTTTAACCATATACGCCTTGTTCGGTTAAGTTGAGGCATGAAAAACGAATTGCTCATTACAACTACATTTGAAGCTGCTGTACTTCCTTGTCCCCCAGTATCTTCCCAGCTTTGAATTGCAAGATACAGAGTATCAGTGCTTCCAAAAGTAAATTTTCGGTTTGGCAGGAAACCTCCGGTTGCACTTCCTTCTACACTTTGCCAGCTACCTCTGGTAAATTTGAATTCAATAATACCAGTCCCTTCAATCACTATCTGAGGTTGTCCGTTATTATTTTGATGAAGGATAAAGTCAGGGTTCTCCGGATTCCAGTTATTGAAGTTACCAGCTATATATATCTGGTCTCCATCAGGGGTATTTGCAGGTACTGAAGTAATGATCATGGTTACTTCAGCAGATTGAATTGAAAGAAAACTTAAAGTCAACAAAAGCATTAACAGATTTGTTCTCATAAGTACAACTGTATTGTGTTTAACATGCTTGCAAAAATAATCAAATTGATTAGTTGAAAAACAGGGATATGGGGAGCAAATGAGCATGATTACAGTATCATAGGTTTTACAATAATTGAGTGTAGCACTCGTTTTAACAATTCGAGAACCTGATTCATTGATTTCAAAGAAAACTTTGTGATTTTAACCCATCATCTGCCACTGCCAAACGATTAATTATTTTGATGAAAAGATTTTTTCTACCTATACTTTTATCTTTTTTGATGCTTCAGGGCTATGTGTCCGGACAAGAATTTGTTGTAACACAAACTCTGAAATGGGATGAAGCTCCGACTCTTCTTCATACTGACCCTCCAACTTATTTTTTGAATTTTGAAGATGCTTACTACCCTTCATCGGTTGGTATTCCGGCTTTTCAGAATACGGTTTTCTTCCCAGAAAGAAATTCGGTTTTTGTTTCCTTTGATATCATGAACCTTGTTTTTGATTCAACTGACATGAGTTCTTTTATCAGTTATGAAAGCTTTGATTTAATTGAGAATGAGATAAATATTATTGCTGAACCGGTTAAATCACGCAATCAGAATGGAGTTCATATTTCTTTTATTCCGCTTGTAACTGATATATCTTCTGAAAAGGTTTACAAACTTGTTGAATTTGAGATTCTTGTCAGGTATCAGACTGGAGAAGGCCATGACGGCAGATTTAAAAATAATTATACTACACAATCGGTACTTGCCACAGGGCGTTGGTATAAATTTTCTGTTACTGAAACGGGTGTTTACAAAATAACTTATAATGATCTGGTAAGTGCAGGTATGAATCCTGCCAGTATAAATCCAAAGAATTTAAGGCTTTATGGAAACGGAGGTGGAATGCTCCCTGAACCCAATTCAATTCCGCGTCATGATGATCTTGTTGAAAATGCTATCATTGTGGTAGGGGAAGAGGACGGGGTTTTCAATACTCAGGATTATATTTTATTTTTCGGGCAAAGTCCGCATGAGTGGAGTCATACGCCAGGTTCTCAAACATTTGAGTTCAGGCATAATATATATTCTGATCATAATTATTATTTCCTTACTGCCGATCACGGACAGGGCAAACGAATAGCATTGCTGCCAAATGAAGGAAGGCCTGCAAATTATTTTGTCAATACTTTCGATGATTATATGGTTCACAGTCTTAATACTGAGAACCTTATGAAATCGGGCAGACAATGGTATGGTGAGAAATTTGATGGTATTCTTACAAGAGATTTCAAATTTAACTTTCCGGACCGGGTTCTGGATTCAGCTTTTACTACTCAGATACATGTAGCCGCAAATTCCCTTAAACCTACCAAATTTGTATTCGATATCAACGGAACTAACCTTCAGGCCAATATATCCCAGGTGAGTAGCGGAAATTATCCACCTGTTGCAAAAGATAATATTATTACCAGCAAATTGGTGAGTGCTCAGTCTGATATTGATATTAAGATCACATATCACAAAAGTTCATCGCCTTCAAAAGGGTGGCTAGATTATATCTGGATACATGCTTTCAGACGTTTAAGAATGAGTGGAGATCAGATGTCGTTCAGAAGTCTCAATTCGGTTGCTCCCGACCGTGTTTCTGAATTTAGGGTTGCAAACGCCAATACAGCACATTTGATATGGGATGTCAGCGATCCGGCTAATGTTGGTAAGGTTGATGCAGCATTGCAGAGCGGCGAAATGGTTTTCAGGCTTGGCACCGGACAAAAAAGGGAATTCATTGTTTTTGATTCTACCAAAGCTTATAATGCTGTTTTTGTGGAAAATGTTGCAAATCAGAATCTTCATGGCGTCAATGTTCCTGATTTATTAATAATTACTCATCCTCTTTTTCTTGACGAAGCCCGTCGTCTGGCTACTTTTCATAAAAACAATTCCGGTATTGACACACTTGTGGTAACAATACCCCTAATTTATAATGAGTTTTCGTCAGGAAAGCAGGATGTAACGGCTATCCGTGATTTTGTCCGTATGCTGTATGAGCGTGATCAGGAAACTGAAAAGTTTCGTTATCTTCTGATCTTTGGCGATGCTTCTTACGATTATAAAGATAGGGTTGAAGAGAATACGAACTTTGTACCGGGCTGGATGTCGTACGAATCCCTTGAACCTGTACAATCCTACATAACTGATGATTATTATGGATTTCTTGATATTTCCGAAGGTGGTACGGGGGCAAATATCATTGATCTGGGAATAGGCAGACTGCCTGCCGGTACAGTAGAAGAGGCAGCGGCAATGGTTAATAAGATCATTTATTATTCTGAAAACTCGGAAATAACTATGGGTGACTGGCGGAACAATATCTGTCTTATTGCTGATGATGAAGATAGTAATATGCATATCAGGGACTCGGAAATTCTTGCAAAGATCATTGATTCAACATATAATGCTTTTAACCTTAGTAAGATATACCTTGATGCATATACTCAGGTTTCTGTACCCGGTGGTAACCGTTATCCTGAAGTTAATGCCGATATAAACAAAGAAGTGCAAAGAGGAGCGCTGATAGTTAATTATATTGGTCATGGTGGGATTTTAGGGCTTGCTCACGAAAGGGTTCTTGAAATAGTGGATATTAAGAACTGGACAAATTACGATCGTATGGCCGTTTTCATCACTGCTACTTGCGAATTTGCCTATTTCGACGATCCGTCACATACTTCCCCAGGAGAGCTTGTTTTGCTTAATCCAAATGGTGGGGGAATAGCCTTGTTCACTACTACAAGACCAACGTATGCAACTTATAATTTTTCATTGAACAAACGAATGTTTGAAAATTCTTTCCAGCGTATTAACGGAGAGTACCTTCGTCTGGGAGATATAATGAGGTTGTCAAAACAACATTCAGGACTTGATCTTAACGCCAGAAAATTTGTGCTACTTGGCGACCCTGTGATTAGAATGAACATTCCTACTTATGATGTTAAAACTACCCATGTGAATGAAATCGAGATTGGCGGTAGCATAATGCCTATAATGAAAGCTTTGTCAATGGTAAATATTAAAGGCAATGTCACCAACTTTGAAGGAAATGTGATTGATGATTTTAACGGTACACTTGTTCCTGTTATTTTCGATAAATCACAAAAAGTAGTTACCCTCGCTAATGACGGAGGTGAGACTTATACATTTGAGGTTCAGGAGAATATTATTTACAAAGGGAAGGTGAGCATTGAAAACGGTGAATTTGATTTTTCATTCATTGTTCCTAAAGATATTGCATATATTTACGGTTCGGGTAAAATAAATTATTATGCAAGCGATGGAAAACGCGATGCCCACGGAAGCGAACCAAGGATAATAATTGGTGGATATAACGAAACAGCGGCACTTGACGCTAAAGGGCCGGAAATTGACCTTTACATTAATGATGAGAATTTTGAGTCAGGGGGAATTACCGATCAGAATCCCATACTTCTGGCTTTTGTGAGCGATGAGAGTGGAATTAATACTACCGGTATAGGTATAGGCCATGATATTACAGCCGTTCTTGACCATGAAACCGAGAAAGCATATCTGTTAAACGATTTCTATCAGAGCGATCTCGATACTTATCAATCAGGAACTATACGTTATCCGTTTTATAAAATACCTGATGGACATCATCATCTGAAATTAAAGGTTTGGGATATTTATAATAATCCTGGTGAGAAATCCATAGAGTTTGTAGTTGCATCATCAGGTAAAATAGCTTTGCAGGAAGTGTTTAATTTTCCTAATCCATTTCATGACAGAACCAAATTTATGGTTGAGCATAATCAGGCTGCTGCTACAATTGACTTTGAAGTAAATATATATTCACTCGATGGGCGATTACGTAAAACATTTAAACAAACTGTAATTACAGGTAATTACCGTTCGGTGATCTTCGATTGGGATGGCAGAGGCGATGATGGGCAATATCTTGAAAGAGGTACATATGTTTATAAAGTGATCATGCAAAATCCTGACACAGGCTATGAGGAAAAAGGTAGTAAACTTGTGATCATCAGGTAGTATGCAACTATTTTATGGCTGAAGCAGTCTTTTTATCACCCATAAAAACAAAAACTAACAATGTTCAAAAGAAGCATTACAATATTAATCTGTTTTGTTTTTTCGGTTTTCAATTTTATTTATTCTCAAACCTATGAAAACACAATAAAATGGAAATCTTCCGGATTGATGTATGATCCTTCAGAACCCAATCTTCCTGCTCTTTATTTTGATGATTACCTGCCGGATGAAGAAACCGGTTTACCCTTATTTGCATTCTCTTATGCCCTGGAAGGAAATTATACCCATTATGATGTTAATTTGAGCCACGAAGTTTTTGAACCGCTTTCGCAAGAGGAAGCTCTTGACTTTCCTGCTGATTTTATGCCTGGCTTGAAAGTTGAAATAAAGTCATATGATATCCTGCGTATCAGGAAAAAGCCTGTAATGAATGTTGTTTTATTGCCATTCAGACAAAATGAGGAAGGTGAAATTGAGAAATTAGTTTCATTTAGGCTTGAGTTTCACGGAAATATTGCTTTTCCCTACAAATCTCAACTCAGTTATGCCGAACGCTCGGTGCTTGCTGATGGTAACTGGGTGAAAATTAAAACTTCGAAGTCAGGTGTCTATAAAATTACAGGACAAGAGCTATTATCAGCCGGATTACAGATTAATAATGTTAATCCTGACAATATAAGGCTGTATGGAAATGGTGGAGCCATGCTTCCTGAACAAAATGATATTCTCCGAATTGACGATCTGCAGGAGCTTGCTATAGAGGTGATCACAGAAAACTCTTGGAGGTTAAAAGAAAACGACTGTATTTTATTTTACAATCCTTCACCTCATAATTGGAAACCGGTTAATGACCCTGAAAACCTGCGTTTTGAATATGAGCATAATCCATATTCTGATTATTCTTTTTATTTTCTGACTATTTCAGATTCCCCGGGCAAGCGGGTACAATCCCTGGAATCAGTTAATGAGCCATTTACGCATAAGGTTCTGACATTTCATGATTTTGCTGTTTATAAACCCGATTCACTCAATTTAGGACGACTGGGCAGAAGATGGTATGGCAATAAAATTGATGGAGGTACAGGGCAACATCCCTTGCCCGTTTTCAGATTTCCTGATATTGATCCCACATATAGGGTTTTGTTCCGAAGCAGTTTTGCATTAAATTCCGGCGAAACCTCACGAATTAAGTTATACATTAACGATAATGAATTTCTTAGCTCTCCTGCGAACCGGCCAAATTCTTACTGGCTTGCAAATACGGTCACTATGAATTCAACATTTTTTACTGCAGATTCTGTTTTAACCCCGGCATTTGAACACCTGTCAGGTGATCCTTCTTCTGCGGCATGGGTTGATTTTATTGAAGTAAATCTGAAGCGTAATCTCAAATATACCGGAGGGCAATTCCCATTTCGTGATCCAGGATCGGTAGGGGAGGGTAATATTAGCAAATTTATACTGGCTGAACCAGCTGATGATATAAAAATATGGGATATTTCAGCTTTTGAGGAACCTTACGAAATTAATTATAAGATTGAAAACGATAACCTTGTTTTTAATTTACCAACTCCTGAACTTCGCTGGTTTGTAGCCTTCTCAGTTGCTGATGCTTATAAAGTTATTAGCATTGAACCCATTCAAAATCAGAACCTTCATGGCCTTGAATCACATGATCTTATTATTGTGGCACCTGACATCCTTATGTCAGAGGCTGAGGAATATGCCCGGTTAAGGCGTGAAACATCAGGGATTTCAGTACTAGTAGTTTCAGTTGAGCAGATTTATAATGAGTTTTCATCCGGAAGCCTTGATCCCACTGCAATAAGGGATTTTATGAAAATGCTTTACGATCGCGCTCAAAACGGACACGAGCCCCGTTATCTCCTGCTATTTGGAGATGGTTCGTACGATTCAAAAGACAGAATAACTGATAATAAAAATCTTATACCTACTTATCAGTCGGTTGAATCATTAAAGCTTGATGCTACTTATGTTTGCGATGATTACTATGGTTTGCTCGACGATGGAGAAGGGTACTCGGCTAATGGAGCGCTTGATATTGGTATTGGCAGATTTCCTGTGAAATCCTCGGAAGAAGCAGCTATTATGAGAGATAAGGCTGAAAATTACCTGGCTTATGATCAGAGTAATACAGGGAACTGGAGAAATACCGTCACATTGATAGCTCATGACGAAGACATTGATAAGCATTTTCTCAATGCCGAAGAGCTTGCAAACTATATTTCTGTTAATCAACCGGTTTTCAATGTCCGGAAAATTTATCTGGATGCATATAAGCGGGTAAATATTCCCGGTGGTTATCGTTATCCCGATGTGAACAAGGCTATTAACGACCAGGTTAAGGAAGGTGCCTTGTTGATCAATTACATTGGTCACGGAGGTGAAACAGGATGGGCACATTCACGTGTTCTTACTGTCCCAGAGATCAATTCATGGAACAATATTGATAATATGCCTGTATTTATTACAGCAACTTGTTCGTTTGGCCGTTTTGATGACCCGGAGTTACTTTCTGCCGGAGAAATGGTGGTTCTGAATCCAAAAGGTGGAGGGATAGCTCTTTTTACTACCACCCGATTGGCATATTCTGCTTTTAATCATAGTTTGAACCGGAGTTTTACCAGATATTTTTTTGAGAAATCAGATGGTGAGAATAACACTTTGGGAAATATAATGATGCAGGCTAAAAATGCCAATAATAACAATGCTTATATCCGAAATTTTGTCTTGCTTGGCGACCCCTCGCTCCAGCCTGCTATACCACGCTATCAGATACAATCTTCAACTACACCCACGGGTGGAATCAAAACAAACACTGCTGAATCGGGTTTGACAAAGGTTTCAGTTAATGGCTCTATAAAGGATCATTATGGCAATATCGTTGATGATTATAATGGTATCCTTTATCCGGAAGTTTTCGATAAGCCTGTTGTTTACACTACAAATGCAAATCATAGCTCAAGTTCACCCAGACAGTTTATAATTCAGAATTCAGTAATTTACAAAGGCAGGGTTTCAGTTGAAAATGGCAAATTCAGCTTTGATTTCTTACTTCCCGAAGATGTAAGTCCAATGCTGGGAACCGGTAAGATATCTTATTTTGCCAGCAATGGGGAAGCCGGCGCTCATGGTTATTTCGATGATTTTCTGGTTGGCGGTTTTGCACCTATAGAAGCAGATCATGAAGGACCTCAGATTGATATGTATCTGAACACGCCATCGTTCACTTTTGGTGATTTTGTCAATGAAAACTCCTTACTTGTTGCACATCTGAGAGATAAAGATGGGATCAACTCTTTCGGTTTGGGTATAGGTCATGAAATTATTGCCTTCCTCGATGAAAATACTCAAAATCCTATTTTTCTGAATGATTTTTTTGAACCTGATCTGGATAGCTATACAGGCGGAACTATTAGGTATTATTTTAAGAACCTGACTCAGGGTCGGCATAGTTTAAGGTTTAAGGCTTACGATTTATTTAGCAATTCATCAGAAGCCTATACTGAATTTATTGTCACTTCCGAGCTTCCTGTTCATGCTGGTAATATTATCAATAAGCCTAATCCTTTTTCAACAGGTACATGGTTCGTTTTTAAGCATAATTATTTCGATAAGGAATTAAATGTTACGGTTGAAGTTTTTGATTTAACAGGTCAGCTTGTAAAAACTATTGGTCCAGTGGAAACGCCATCGGTTGGAACACAGATTGAACCAATATACTGGAACGGACGAAGAAATGATGGCAGTAAGCTGAATCCTGGGATTTACCCGTATTGTATAAAAATAGAAACAAAAAATGGTTTCACCGGTTTATTGAATGGAAAAGCGATGATTTTGCATTGAGTTTCCCTGTTTTTATAAATATTGGATTTTCGGTACATTATAATTTTGACCTTTTTAAAGCAATATTCATTTTGAAAAGCCGTTTCAATAGTTCAGTAATCAAACCCTGTCTTTTAAATCATTTAAAATCAAATTATATGCGAATTTTTGCCTCGTTAAGAACGTCGTTGTTAGTAATGATGGTTGTAGTTTTGGGTTTTCCTACATTAGCGCAGCAAAGCTATTTGGGCAAACGTTTAAATACTGTTACTTCAGCCGTACCCTTTCTGATGATAGCTCCTGATGCTCGTGCCGGTTCTATGGGTGACGTTGGGGTTGCATCAAGTCCTGATATCAATTCACTACATTGGAATCCTGCAAAATATGCATTTATCAAAAAAGAAATGGGCTTTTCGTTAGCATACAGCCCTTGGTTACGAGCACTTGTTAATGATATTAACTTAGCATATTTAACTGGTTTTATGAGAATTGATGATAATTCTGCCGTAGCGGGATCTTTATTATTTTTCTCACTTGGCGATATAACTTTTATGGGCGAAAATGCTGAGGTACTTGGTAATTATCGCCCTTCAGAATTTGCAATATCAGGAACTTATTCAAGAAAGTTCTCTGATCATATTTCCGGTGCTGTTTCCGGTCGTTTTATTTATTCTAATCTTACTCAGGGGCAATTTGTGTTAGGTCAGGCAACTAAACCGGGAACTTCAGTAGCTGCTGACGTAGCTGTTTATTATGAAAAGGATGTTGAACTCTTTAATACCGATGCAGTTTTTGCATGGGGAGTTAATATTTCAAATATAGGTGCAAAGATTTCATATAGCGATGATAATCTTACCAAGGATTTCATCCCGACTAATTTACGCCTTGGCCCAAGACTTTCAATTGACCTGGACGATTATAATACCTTGTCGTTTATGGCGGACCTTAATAAATTACTGGTCCCGACACCTCCAATCTATAAGACTGATGGCAGTGGTGAAATTGAAAAAGGTATGAATCCAGAAGTGTCAGTTCCGGTGGGTATGTTCCAGAGCTTTTTTGATGCACCAGGTGGTTTCTCTGAAGAGTTAAGGGAAATAAATGTTAGCGGTGGTGTTGAATATTGGTACGACAAGCAATTTGCATTGCGTGGAGGCTATTTTTATGAGCATGACACTAAAGGCGGTCGTAAATATTTTACACTTGGTGTAGGATTAAAATACAATGTTTTTGGTCTTGATTTTGCTTATCTGATCCCAACAGCACAAAAGCACCCGCTTGAGAACACATTGAGATTCACCCTTTCGTTCGATTTTGACGCTTTCAGCGATTTGGATGCTAAACAAAGCAAATGAGTTTTCGTGTAGGTTTTGGATATGATGTTCATCGTCTTGAAAAAGGACGAAAGCTTATATTAGGTGGTGTGGAAATTCCGTCACCGGTAGGCTTGTTAGGCTATTCCGATGCTGACGTTATTATTCATGCTATCTGCGATTCTTTATTAGGTGCCGCCGGTTTACGAGATATTGGTTTTCATTTTCCTGATACTGACCCCAGGTATAAAGACAGTGACAGCAAAGTGTTGCTTGCCGGAGTATTTCAGCTGTTACAGAAAAGGGGCTGGACAATAGTCAATATTGATTGCACACTTACACTTGAAAGCCCCAAGGTAGCTCCTTATATTGACACTATGCGCCAGACTCTTGCTGAGATACTTCATGCCGACATCGGGCAAATATCAGTGAAAGCCACTACTACCGAAGGCCTTGGATTAACTGGCAGACAGGAAGGAGCAACAGCTTATGCAGTCGCTTTGATAAATTCAGGATCTTAGTCTTTAAATAATTCATCATCAAATCCTATCATATAAATCCGCCTGGTACCGCGGGTAATGGATGTATATAACCATCGCAGGTATTCTTTGTTCCTTGAATCCGCCGGGATATACCCCTGATCAATGAAAATATTTTCCCATTGTCCGCCCTGAGTTTTATGACAGGTAAGTGCATAAGCAAATTTTACCTGTAATGCATTGAAATAAGGGTTGGCACGCAATTGCTTTAGCCTTTCCCGACGTGAAGGGATAGCTTCATAATCTTTCATTACTTCTTCAAAAAGCCGTATGTTTTCTTCCTTAGTTAAAGAAGCTGACACCGACATTAAAGTATTAAGCAGGATTCTAACTTCCAGTTCGGGTTCATTGGGGTAGTCTGTCAACCGGATTTGTACATCGGCAAAACGAAAACCATAAAGTTCTGTTATCTTTTTAACCCTCAGGATTTCAATGATATCGCCATTTGCAATAAACCCTGCCTGCGATTCAGGCGAAAGCCAGAAATAATTGTTTTTAACAGCCATCATTATATCTCCGGCAGTAACTTCATGGTCGCGGAATAATATCCGTTTTCTGATCTCATTGTTGAAAAGATTGGCCCTTTTGTTTGTTCGGGTTACTACCACAGTATTTTCAATCCCCTTTAAAGAAATATTCTCATTAAGGGCATCTTCAAGCTCATTGCTACTTATCCTGAGCACATCATCAAATTGTTTCAGATCAAAATACGGTATTGAATAATTTTCGGTACTTAATTTTTGTCGCAGCAATGTTGCATTGTATAAAATTCCTGAATCCTTCTCCTGTCTGACTACTTCAGTTAATTCAGAAGTAAAAAGCGAAACCGGATAAGCAGTTTTTATATACTTTGTATCGAGAGCCGGACTGTCTTCCAGCCCCACCGGAGGAAGCTGTGCTGTATCGCCTGTGAGCAATAAACGGCAATTACTGCTGTATACATAGGTGATCAGATCGTCGAGGAGGTTGCGCCGTGAAAATACTTCAGATTCGTTGCCACTTGTTTCATTGTGTATCATCGAGGCTTCGTCAACAATGAATAAAGTGTTCTTGTGTAAATTCTTTCTAAGTGTGATCCTAATCATTCCATCAGTTTGTGCCTGATGCATATATATTTTACGATGAATAGTAAAAGCAGGATGACCTGAATATTGTGAGAAAACTTTGGCAGCTCTGCCGGTAGGAGCTAACAATACCGTTTTCTTGCCAAGCGTAGGCAAGGCTTTAACCAATGATGAGATCATAGAGGTTTTACCTGTTCCGGCATAACCCCGGAGAATAAACATCAAGTACTGGTTGTTTTCAGGTTTTGTGAAAATAAATTCAGCAAGCCCACTAGCAAGCAGTCTTTGTCCTTCAGTAGGTGTATGGGGTAGATTGTTAAGTATGGCCAGGGCAAATTCGGCTTCAGTCATTAAAATAAATTCTGCAGGGTTAAATACTTAAACTTTTGCAAAATAAGCTTAAAAATGTATCATTAACTGATTTTGCTAGATTTTTGATTTCAGTGGTTATATTTTTTTACCACAGAGGGCACGGAGTTTCACAGAGTTCTTTTCTCCATGTTTTTCTGCGTTCTCAGTGGTTAATGTTTTCACCACAGAGGGCACGGAGTTTCACAGAGGTTTTTTCCGTGTTTAGCATAATTCAAATAATCCATCTTATTATACCTTCTTTTAGTTTGGTTACGTTGAAATTCATTAATAACCCAACCTTTATGTTTGCGAGTTTCATGTAGGTCATGAGCTGTGCTTTATGAATTTCTGCAAGTACGTCTACTGATTTTATTTCAACAATAACTTTGTTTTCAATCAGTAAATCAATGCGGTAACCGGCATCTAATTTTATTTCTTTATATATCAGCGGCAATGCAAGTTGTTTTTTTACTTCAAGTCCCGCGTTCTTAAGCTCATAAAACAAACATTCTTCATATGCGCTTTCGAGCAGCCCGGGTCCTAATTGTTTGTGTACCTCAATAGCACAGCCGATTATTTTTTCAGTTATTTGATTTATTTCCATCTGATTTTATTTTTTCTGGTTTCATTGTAATTGTTTTTCACCACAGAGGGCACGAAGTTACACAGAGTTCTTTTCTTAGTGGTTATGTTTTTCACCACAGAGGGCACAGAGGTTCACAGAGATTTTTTATCCGTGTTTCTCTGCGTTCTCCGTGGTTGTGTTTTTTTTACCACAGAGGGCACAGAGGTTCACAGAGTTCTTTTCTCCGTGTTTCTCTGCGTTCTCAGTGGTTATATTTCTTTTACCACAGAGGGTACAGAGGGGCACAGAGTTTTTTCTACGTAAATATGCTTAGAAAAATAAAAGACCTAAGCCGTTTTATTCAATAATATTCATTTCATCAAGAAGATAACCTGCTCCGGCAAACTTATCAACAATGAAAAGGCAATATTTAATATCGAGTGAGATATTACGGCAGATTTTCGGGTCATACATCAGATCGCTCATAGTTCCTTCCCAGTTCCTGTCGAAGTTTATACCCACAAGCTGTCCGTCTGCATTGAGTACCGGGCTGCCTGAGTTTCCTCCGGTAGTATGGTTCGAAGCAATAAAACAAATCCTGAGATCTCCGTTTTTGTCGGCATAGCGCCCATAATCACGATTGCGGTATAATTCTTTCAATTTATCTTCAACCACATAATCATAAATATCAGGATCTTCTTTTTCCATGATGCCTTCAATGGTTGTATAATGTTGATAATGAACGGCATTCATTGGAATATAATCGTCAATTTTTCCGTAAGCTACCCGTAATGTAAAATTGGCATCAGGATAAAAACGATGATTTGGCTTCATTTCCCTTAAACCCTGAACATAAATGCGTTGCAGGCTATCGAGGTTGTTTTCGTATGTCTCAGTCTGAAGATTTATATAAGAATTTAGATGAGTGACCAATCCATTGGCAAGCCTGTAAACCGGATCCTTACTTATTTTTTTGTGATCTTTTGGCTTATAATTATTTAATAATGAGTTCAAACGACTCTGACTTGTAAAGTACGATTTTTCGAACACATGCTTGCTGAAAGCCTCAAAACTTCCTTTATATTTTCTGTAAATATCTGAAAGGATTGGTGGCCTGTAGTCTTTATCGAGTTCTGAATAATAGATCTGAAGTAACTCAGTCATTACTTTCTGGTCAATTGCGGTATTATAATTATTAAAGAAAACCTCAGCCGACTTTGAGAGTTCCTCAAGCGACTTATTAATCTGTTCTTCAGAAGTTTTCCAGTTTAAGCTTAATTTTTCCAGTCTTATAAATTGTATTGCAAACCTGACGGCTTCAATACCAAGGCCGGCTTCAAAAAGGTAGGTTCTGGAAAGGTTTAAAGGAATATAATGCTGATAAATTTCTTCAAAAGCCGGGAACAGACCTCCATATTTTGTTTTATAATTCGGGTTTGTATTTGTCCATGCTAAAAACTCCTGTTCACGTTCCCTTTTAATATCAATTGAATTCATGCGTTTAATTCCGCGGTTCTCGCCTATCATTTTCTTCCATCCGTTCGCTATATTAGCATGTTTATCAGCGTATTGCAGACGAACATGAGCGTCATTACCGGTAAATGAATTAATTATATCGAGGCGGCGTTCGCGTAATTTTATAGCCACGGGGTTAGTAACATTTACAATGCCGTCAACAGCTATGGCAGGAAGATATTGCTGAGTACGACCCGGATAACCAAAAACAAAGGTGAAATCATCCTTTTCTACTCCTTTCAGTGAGATAGGAAGAAAATATTTTGGTTTATAGGGAATGTTATCCAGCGAATAATCGGCAGGTTTATTATCTTTTCCTACATAAACACGAAACAACGAGAAATCGCCGGTATGCCTGGGCCACATCCAGTTATCAGTGTCACCCCCAAATTTACCTATATTTGAAGGAGGAGCTCCTACAAGTCTTACATCGCGAAAAGTTTCGGTATAAAACATGTAATATTCCTTGCCGTAATAAAAAGGTTTGATCTGTACATCGTAGCCACTGGAATCGGCAGCATGTTTTTCAATAGCCTTGATATTCTCATTAATAATTGCCTTGCGTTTAAATTCAGAAATATCATCACTAACGCCTTCAAGAACCCGTTGGGTTACATCTTCCATTTTAATCATTAGTGTTACAGTAAGACCCGGACTTGGTAATTCCTCATTGCGGTTCATAGCCCAGAAACCATTGGTAAGATAATCGTTTTCAATTGAGCTTAAACGCTGTATTGAGCCAAACCCGCAATGATGATTTGTTAGGATTAGCCCTTCAGATGAAATGATCTCGGCAGTACAACCCCGCCCAAAAATTAATATGGCATCTTTCAGGCTACTGTGATTTACTGAATAAATATCTTCAGCCGTGAGCCTTAATCCCATTTGCTGCATTTCCTTTTCGTTAAGCTGCTGTAACAGAATAGGAAGCCACATACCTTCAATTGCTGAAAGGCGCAGCGTTAGTATCAGTAAGCCAAAAATAAAACTGAGTTTTTTCATAATATAGTTGTTTTATGATGAGTATAATTCAATTTAAAATGATTTTTAAGCATCCTTAAAAGTCTTTTATTCTTTTCCGGGCATAATTACCCGTGCCGATGGAACATCAGGGAAAACAGAATATTCCGCCAGTGTTGGCTGAGGCAAGTTAATGTTTTGTTGAGCTATTTGCAGGCAATAGTTTCAATTTCAACAAGGACTCCCATAGGTAGTTTTACCACAGCATATGCTGCCCGCGCCGGTTGTTCGTGCTGGTAAAACGAACCATAAACTTCATTCATGGCTGTAAAATCGTCCATAGTACTTAATAAACAGGTTGATTTCACCACATTCTTAAAATCGTAACCGGCAGCTTTCAAGATAGCACCTATGTTTTTTAAAACCTGCTGTGTTTGTTCTTTAATGCCACCTTCAACAATTTTGCCTGTAGCCGGATCAATAGGGATCTGACCGGAAATAAAAAGCATACCATTAAATTCAATAGCCTGGCTGTAAGGTCCTATGGCTTTGGGTGCATCAGGAGTGCTGATTACTTTTTTCATATCTGTGTATTTTAGTTAGGTTATAATTATTTGGTTAAAATTTTACTTACGTATTTATGATCCGGGTTTAACTTCGGGTTCCCTTACAAAAATCCAGAAAAATACTGAAACAGTAACGAAAATCCCACATAAAATATAGAGCAACTGATAATTTCCGGTTTGTTTTATTACATGAGCTACCCCGTTACTCATCATCTGCGGCAATACTACCGCAAGATTGAATACTCCCATGAAAAGCCCCATTTTTGCAGGGTTCACACGTTCGCTCATAATGGCAAAAACAATTGATATCACAGCCGACCAGCCTATACCAGTAAGTAACATTCCCAGATAAAAATCTGTTTCGACAGTACCGAGGAAAGCTATGTAGAAATATCCGATCGCAGAAAATGAAAGCGCATAGATATAAGTTCTGACCCTTCCGATTTTTTGGGCAATTTCCTGTAAAACAATGGGGAACAAGGCACCGACAAAATTTAATATCAGGAATCCAAGCGAAAGTATGTTCCCAATTGAAGAATCGGCAGTTTGAGCAACACCGGTGAGTTTTTCGGCAAACCAGTTAGCTATAATACCCGATATTTCAATGTTTGGTAGAATACGGTTCTCAATGAAAAAGCCTGACATTATAAACATGCTTTGAAATGCAACCCATGTGAAGGAATGAGCAAGCATGATCTTGTGGAACTCATTGTTGTTCGATGGTTTTTTGTAACCTTTCAAAATGATGTAAATGCCAATAATCACCGAGTAAACCAGTGCTGCTATCAGTAAGGCATTGTGAACAGGGGTCAGGCTGTCGAAAAAATGATTGAAAACGCTGTAAACACCGAATACAAGGAATCCATAGAGTGGAAAGATCTCTTTGATGATCTGAAGCAAACCATATTTTTCTTCTTTTACATTTTGAGCCGATTTTAGGTCTCTGGTTTCTTCTATCAGCAAAACAGGAAAAACTGCCATGATAAATACCAGTACAGCAGCTATATACAGAAGCTTTTCGTTGCCGAAAACCATACTAAGAAAATAGGCAAAAACTCCGAAAAAGCCTGATATTATCTGCATCCACACATAACCTGCCGTCCTTTGTTTACCTTCGGCGGTAATGTCGGCAATGAGTGAACGTGCAGGATTGAACGTAACATTCACAGATAAATCGAGAAAAAGGGCTATAACTGAGGCTATAATTGTAATATCGCTGATACCTGTAATCCTTGAAATACCCTGAATATGGGGTAGCATAAGAAAAGCGACAGTACTTACTATTCCACCTATTATGATGAAGGGCCGGCGGCGGCCTCCCATAAACCAGACATTGTCACTGATGAGTCCTACAATAACCTGCCCGAAAATACCCGCTACCGGACCGGCAAGCCAGACAAAGGCAACTTCATGAATTTCAAGACCGTATTTTTTTGATAGGATCCAGCTTAATGCTGCTATCTGAGTTGAAAGTGCAAACCCGACAGCGGTAGCAGGAAGAGCAAGTATGGCGTAAAAGAAATTTGTGAGTTTTTTCTGAAAGTCGAACATAGTCAGACTGTTATGAGTTTTAGGATGGTTTAGTTAAAGCTGTGAATTTTTAGAAGTCTCAAAATTAAAGTATTTCAGGATACTACAAGTCCTTAAATTGAAAATGTTTGAGGTGACACAACTATTGATTGCGGGATATTTTCCTATGAGAAGATGGTTGTTAAAATTCAGGGGCTTTAATTTGCCGAGATCCGGCTGCAAGAAAAAGCTTCATCATCAGGTTTTATACCGGGATTATAGAGATGAATTGATACTTTTATTCATATTGAAAGTTGAATCTCACAGCCATTTGTTTTGCAAAGGACATGTTTTTTCAATAATCCGAAAAAAGGGGCATTGATTGAGTTTTCAGATCACAAATGGAATTGAAAATAGATCCGGCATTCTCACCGGATCTATCCGCAATTCTTTGAATAAGCAGTTAGTAAACGGTTCATACAGTGAAGATAAGCCAAGAACAGGAATTGAGTTCAGCTAACTGCCATTCATGATAATGCTCACTAAACCAATTATATCAAGCAAATCCACAATGCCGTTCCCGGTTACATCTGCATTATCAAAGCAGAATGGCTGAGGATTGTTACCTAATATATAATTAGAAATAGTAATTGCATCCAAAATATCAACAACACCATCGCAGTTGGCATCGCCCAGTAGGCTCGAAACTGCCGTACCTCCTGATAGACATACTACTTCTCCGTTTCTGCCTCCCACTACTACTTCCCAAGAATTATCACCTGTAACATCGGGTATGACGTTCAGAGCATCAACAGCACTTGGGAAGCTCCTTGAAAAAAGTTCGGTTCCGTCAACAGCATCAAAATAATACACTTTATTGTTCTGGAAAAGTGTTCCTAGCACTATATCAGCCTTACCATCGCCGGTGATATCCGGAATACGTGCTATATTCCAGGGTTTATCGGGTAATATCTGTGTCCATAAAGGTTGAGCATTTTGCCCGTTGAAAACCTGAACTGCAGTTCCACTGTTTGCTACAACAAAATCAACAAATCCGTCACCGTTCACATCGTCAAGCACCTGAATATCAAGGATAATATTGTTTCCGGCACTACCCTGAGCAAGTACAGTACCATTTACAGGATCCATGATATAGATAAAGCCATTGAATGAACCAGCTACAATTTCAGATATGCCATCGTTATTTATATCACTTATCTGAGCCAGAGCATATCCTGATGATCCAGAAGTAGTATAATTCCACATTTGACTTCCGTTTGCACCGTTAATCCCGTACACCCTGCCCTGTGCCTGAGTAGCATTTGTTCCGGCTGCTACTACATCAGGAATACCGTCTCCATTAACATCCGGAATTCCAATTACCCGGTACATTGCTCCACCTAATGGACATTCCCAGATTGATTGTCCGGTAAGTCCGTTAAGACAGTATACTCTGCGAGGACCCTGATTGTTGCCATCGTCTCCAGCGCAAGCCAATACATCGGGAAAGCCATCGCCATTATAATCGTATTCGGCAAACACCTGATAAACCCAGCCGCCTGAACCATAAGCGTTGGTTTGCTTTTTCCATAATACCTCTCCTGTTTTTCCGCTTAGTGCAATAATTGAACGGTCGCTGCCGGTGGTTCCTACCACCACATCTTTATAACCATCATTATTGATATCGTTAATTAATGTTACTGATTGCCGGTTATAGATATTGCCTGAATAAATATGTCTTTCCCATAATATATCTCCTGTACCCGATGCATTTCCATTAAAGCACCTTACATAATTATCTTCTGAACATACAATAACATCAGCTTTGCCATCACCATTGATATCGGGTATATAATGAATACCTTTAGGGCTGTTGTCATAACTTGTTGTTATAAGATAATTCCATAATTCAGTACCAATTGATAAATCTTCGTCAGTACCTGCACCAGTAAGAGTCACAAGGTAAGGGCTTTGTGTTTGATCATTGCTTTCAATGCTTAAGTTTCCGCTATAACTTACAGCCTGTTTTGGCCAGAACCAGACATTAACAACCAGAGTATCAAGAGGAGCAAGGTTTGCTGGAAAGCCAGCGACTTCGTCAATATAAAAATCAAGGTTATCGCTTGATATTGATGATATTGTAAGCATAGCATTACCATTATTCTTAACCATCATTTTCCAGTGTTTTGTTGCATTGGTTCTGATTGTTCCATAATCATGGTTCGAAGAAGGTAGATAAATATTAGGTCCATCTATTACTGCCACTCCGGTTAAAGTAACATTGGTAAGAGGATTCAGAGGGTCGTTTGATGAAATTTGAATAGTGCCGTTTAGAGGTCCTGCAGTTAATGGTTGATAGGTTAATGGAATAGTCACCGATTGTCCGGCAGGAAGCGAGATTGGAAAAGTTGCTGAAGTGCTGACCGGGAAATCATGAGGGAAAATTATTTCATCAATTACAAGTGGTGCTGTGCCAACACTTTGAACCGGCATGTCCCATGTAACTGAATTTCCTACCGTTACATTGCCATAATTGAATGAGTTTGAAGGAAGGGCAATGGCAGGAGTACCTGTTCCGCCAAGGTCTACTTTGTAAAGCGTACTATTTGCACTTAAAGGTCCAGCAATATACCACAGGTAAGTTCCGTCAAAAGTGATTCCTGCAGGTCGCTGAGTTTCAGAAGGATGACTTTCAAGTACCACCCCTGTATCATCTACTTTATATATCATATATGCGTTATAATCCACGATCCAGAGATCATCACCCTGTTTGCATATATCCCAGGTCTGATTGTTGGGTGGAAGAAATTGGAATAAAACGGCACCTGTATTATCCACTTTATGTATCCATCCCGGGTCAGGATGATAGGTTCCAACCCAGAAATTACCATTATCGTACTCAATACCTGACATGTATTGATTTGGTAATGTGAACTGGGAAAGAATAGCACCGCTTAAACTAAGCTGTAGGGCATAGGATGGACCTGTTGTACCACGGTCAATTATCCACAGCGATTGCCCATCCCAGGTCATACCATAGGAATCGCCAATTGTTGGATTAGTAAATAATAATTCAGCAGTGCCACTGACAGGATCAAAACGATAAACCCTGTCGCCATTGGCTCCATAGATTCCATAATACAGATACGTCCCATCCGAAGCAAGCCCCGAAGCTTTTCCGGGAACCGTATAGGTTTGAAGGATGGTCCAATCGCGTGATTTTTCCTGGCTCATAACATTAAATGTTAATGTGAGCATGGCTAATGCAGAGAGTAAAATAATTTTTCTCATAACTTTAATAATTTGGTGAAATGATTGATTTACTGTTGGTTATATGAGTAATATCAGTAAAACATGAATTAACAGGCAGTAAAATTAATAATTTTGAATGCAAAAACCTCTTTTGAAAATGAAAAACTTACAGAAAATGTTATAGAATATTAAGTATGGCTTGAAAATCAGCTAATTGTATAGAAAAAATGTTTTATTGAATATTTGCATAAAAATAAGATCATTCCAAACCCGGGAATGATCTTATTGTATATCTATAAAAAATTAAACGGCTATATAAATATTACACATTTTATTTAACCGCTGCATATGTTGCTGAATTAATTCAGCAATTACTAAGTTATATTGAAGAAAATAATCGTTGTTTGATATTAAAATTTATCAGTTCTGAATAATTCGAAATTACTCGGTTCAACAATATTACCATAGTCTTCGGCGGTAATGAATAACTGAACCGGTTTAAAGGGTATGGAAGTTTTCATGCTTCCCGACATTGATTTGCTAATAGCCAAACGACCAATATTTACATTTTCTGCTTCCTGGGTTAGTGCCCAAACAACGTACTGATTTTTTGGAGGTGAGAGTCTTTCAGGCTTTGCTAAATGTTTTACAGTGAGGCTGATTTGATAATTATCATTTTTATCAACATTAATTTTTGCAACTCCATCGGCTGCAGGAACAATCTTTGATATTGGAAATTTAACCGAAGTTGAACAAGAACCTAATGCTACCAATAGTAACATAACGAAAAAAGTACGTAAAGTCTTCATTTTGGAAATATTTAGTTAATTATTAATTTTCTGCAAAAATCCGAAATAAAACGATGTAAAAATCATTTGATAATTATTTTTATACCTAATTCCTGAATTCATATAAGAATAACGATTTTTATGGTTTTATACAAAAAATTACATTTGCCCGAACACCATGAAATCCCAATGATTTTTTAACTTTGTAACAAAATTTACAATATGACCAGATTAAGTGTAAATATCAATAAAATTGCCACGTTGCGAAATGCACGAGGCGGTAATGTTCCTGATGTAATTGCCTCTGCAATAAATATTGAGCGTTATGGTGCTCAAGGTATTACGGTTCATCCGCGTCCTGATGAAAGACATATTCGCCGAAACGATGTATATGAACTCAAAAAAGTGGTTACCACCGAATTCAATATTGAAGGATATCCTTCTGAAGATTTTATCAGGATGGTTATTGAAGTAAAACCGCATCAGGTTACTCTTGTACCCGATCCGCCTGATGTGTTGACTTCAAATGCAGGCTGGAACACAATCCGGCACCAGGAGTTTCTGAAAAAAGTAGTAGCCAGATTTCAGGATGCCGATATTCGTACTTCGCTGTTCATTGAAACTGACTCGGAACTGATATTCAAAGCTGCTGAAACAGGAACAAACAGGGTTGAACTTTATACTGAGCCTTATGCAGCAAATTATCACATTGATCGCGAAAAAGCAATTCATCCGTTTGTGGTGGCTGCCGAAGCTGCTGCAAAAGCTGGTTTGGGACTTAATGCCGGGCATGATCTGAGTCTAGATAATCTGAGGTATTTTGCTCAAAATGTTCCAAACCTCCTCGAAGTATCAATAGGACATGCACTTATTTCTGATGCCTTATATCTGGGTTTGCAAAATACAGTACAGATGTATCTTGAAAAGATAAGATACTAAAAGGAATGTGGAGCCTCATTACGGGATTTACATCCGCTTATGCAACAATATTTTAAAATTTTAAGAATGCAATTATTTTTCAGAAAATATGGAGCCGGAGAGCCGGTTATAATCCTTCATGGTTTATTTGGTATTTCCGATAACTGGATCACACATGCCAAAAGGCTTGCTGAAAAATTTGAAGTGTTTGTTCCCGACCTGCGCAACCATGGACAATCGCCTCATAGTCATGTTTTTAATTATCAGGTTTTGGTTGAAGATCTTTTGGAATACATGCAGGAACAACAGCTTGAAAAGGCGATTATTATAGGTCACAGCATGGGTGGCAAGGTAGCTATGAATTTTGCACTGGTATATCCGTATATGATCAATAAACTTGTGGTTATTGATATAAGTCCGAGGGCATATCCTGTAAGGCAAATCCATAACGATATAATACAGGCAATGGAATCAGTAAATTTTGATGAAGTTGATTACCGTCAGGATGTTGAGGAAAAGCTGAAATCAAAAATACCATCGGAGAGGCTACGCCTGTTTATTATGAAAAATCTTTATCGTGTGAACCGGGGACGCCTTGGATGGCGTATCAATCTGAAAGATCTGGCTGATAATATGGATTCAATTACTGACTCATTATTGTATGACAGCATGTTCCCGGGACAAACCTTATTCATTCGCGGTTCGGAATCCGATTATATTACTGAAGATGATGAAGATCTTATTCTTGATTATTTTCCAAATGCCTATATCGAAACAATTGAAGGGGCGAGCCACTGGGTTCACGCTGATGCACCTGATGAACTTTGTAAACTACTCACAAGCTTTTTGGGGAAAGAATGCGTTTTATAATTAATGAATCTGGTTTATGAAGTATAATTATTGAACCGTAATTTGTTGTTTATCAGTGTTGTGTCTTTCAAAGACTGACAATATTATATAAAGAAGCAGGATTGCCGGCGAAGATTGGAATCCTAAGAAAACAACCAGGATAAAAGTCAGAACCAGAAAGATCACTTTGAATTTAATAAAATTCCATTTTAACGATTTTGTTTTCAAACCCATTAACGGGAGTTTCGATATCAGCAATATGCTGAGCAATATGGTTAATCCCAGAAGTGCAAAATAATTATGAGTGAGGCTGGAAAGTAAATTCGCATAAAGCCCACCGGAATTGTTTTGCAGATAGATAAATGTGAGAGAAGCTATAAACAATGCATTTGCAGGGGTAGGCAAGCCTTTGAATGAAAAAGTTTGTGAATCATCAATATTAAATTTGGCTAAACGCAATGCTGAGAAAATCGCAATCAGAAAGGCAGGTAAAGCGTTATAGTTCAATATTTGATTTGCAGGGAAAGGTGAGGAATTGACCATTAACATATATAATATTCCCGAAGGTGCTACTCCAAATGAAACAACATCAGAAAGGGAATCGAGCTGTTTGCCGATCTCACTTTTTGCATTTAATAAGCGGGCTGCAGTCCCATCAAAAAAATCAAATATTGAAGCAACAAATATCAATACTGAAGAATAAATGTATGATCCATTAAAAATCAACACAATAGCTATGCATCCACTGAAAAGGTTCAACAGTGTCAGTAAATTGGGAATGAATCGTACGACCATGCCATCATTTTTTTGCGAAAATAACTTTTAATCCTGTATCAGATTATTCTTAGTCTTTTATTTTGTTTGTCATTCAAGAATCAAAATACCTGAAAGATTAAAAAGTGCTTATTAAAAGCTTTGATTAATAACTTATATATATTTTTGCATACGTTTTAAGGATTTTATATGAGTGTTAAGATTTAACTAATTGTAATTAAAGTAATTAGCAACTTATATTAAGGATTATGCAACATTTGAGAACCATTATCACTTTTTTATTGGCGGTGGTAGCTCCGTTGGCAATTATTACCCTTGTTCTTCGGGAAGCGCGACAGGATCATGCTTTACTTGATGGATTGCAGGAAGAATATAATAAGGTTCATCAGTTGGGGGTTGATCATGGTAAACATGCCGTACTTCAGCAGGATTTTACTAATCCTCATTTGATCACGGCAGCATGTCTTTCATGTCATACTGAAAGGGGAAAAGAGGTACTTGAGAGCAGCCACTGGAAATGGGAACGCGAAGCCTATATACCCGGTAAAGGTGTTACTTATCTTGGCAAAAAGTCGTTGCTAAATAATTTTTGCACCGGTATTGCTTCAAACGAAGGCTCATGCAACCGTTGTCATCCAGGATATGGCTGGAAAGACAAAACATTTGATTTTACAAACGAGTATAATATTGATTGCCTTATCTGTCATGATAATACCGGTTTGTACGAGAAGGCTCCCGGTAGTGCTGGTTATCCGTATATGGATGAGAATGCGCCGGATTATAAAAAGATACTTGCAAATATTGGCAGACCCAAGCGTGAGAATTGCGGTTATTGCCATTTTAATGGTGGCGGAGGCAATAATGTAAAACATGGAGACCTGGAAATAGCTTTACTTAGTGCCGACAGAACTATTGATGTTCATATGGGCGTTGACGGAACTAATATGCAATGTGTAGCATGTCATCCGGCTGAGAACCATAAAATGCTTGGAAGATATTATGGTGTTTCATCATCAAATACACAAAGGGCTACTTGTGAGCGCTGTCATACTTCAGTGCCGCATACCAATAATAAGCTTAACGAACACACAATAAAAGTAGCATGTCAAACCTGCCATATACCGATATATGCCAAGGTAAATGCCACTAAAACCGAATGGAACTGGTCAACTGCCACACAACGCAAAGAGGGGTTGCCTTATCAGGTTCTCGATTCTTTGGGTAACGAAATGTACACTTCTATCAAAGGCGATTTTACATGGCAAAGAATGGTGAAGCCTGAATATATATGGTTTAATGGAACTGCTGATCATCATCTGGTAACAGAAAAAATTAATCTTAATGATTTGCCAATGAAAATCAATACTTTGAACGGAGAATACCGTGACAGGAACAGTAAAATTTATCCGACAAAAGTTCACAGAGGAAAACAACCCTATGATCCTGTGAATCTGACTATTATTCAACCAAAGCTTTGGGATGCCGAAGCCAATAAAGGTGCATTATGGATAGATCTTGATTGGGAAGCAGCTTTACGAACCGGAATGGAATATCTTGATTTGCCTTATAGCGGCCAGCATGATTTTATTCCTACTGAAATGTTTTTGCCCGTAAACCATATGGTGTCACTTGCCAGCGAATCGTTACAATGCAGCGATTGCCATACCCGAAATGAAGGACGACTTGCAAATCTGACTGATTTCTACATGCCCGGTCGTGATTATAATGCTGGTATTGATACTTTAGGAAAACTGCTTATTATATTCTCAATATTTGGAGCTATTATTCATGGTTCTATCAGAATTATTACACACCGAAAAAGACAAGCCAAATAACTATAACTAATCTACTATGAGCAAAACTTATAAAGCATACGTTTACAAGGGCTTTGAAAGGTTCTGGCACTGGACACAGGCTTTCCTTATTATGTTTCTGGCATTAACAGGATTTGAAATCCATAGCAGTTATTCCCTGTTTGGTTTCGAAACTGCAGTTGATCTGCATAGCAAGGCTGCATGGGCTTTTATAGTACTTATTGTATTTGCAATATTCTGGCATATTACCACAGGTGAATGGAAACAATACCTTCCGACTACAAGGAATTTGAAAGCCCAGATAGAATTCTACATTACCGGGATTTTCCGCAATGCACCACATCCTACAAAGAAGACCCTGATAAGTAAGTTAAATCCTTTACAGCGTCTGGTATACCTTGGTCTTAAAGTTTTCATAATACCTGTTATGGTTATTTCGGGATTGTTATACTTGTTTTTCAGGTATCCGCAATCAGGCTCCATTAAATCATTAGCAGTCGAAAATCTTGAGATCATAGCATTAATACATACTGCAGGAGCATTCCTGCTGGTAGCTTTCCTGATTGTACATCTTTATCTAATAACCACTGGTCATACCATTACTTCGAACCTTAAAGCCATGATAACCGGATGGGAAGAATTAGAAGAAGATGAACCAGATACTAACGAAGCCAAGCAATAAATTTTAAATCACCGAATATAATTGAAAATGCATAAATTAAATACATACAGTATGTATGCACAATATTTTCGTAAAGCATTGTTAATGCTTTTTCTTGGATTTTTGGGAACAACCTTTTTATCTTGCGGCAAAAAAGGTTCTTCAGAAATAAATGAGTCAGCCGGAACAGAAAAAACCATAATACTTGCCAAATGGCTGGAGGAAAACGGCAATTACACAAATAGCCCTGAAATTCCTTCTATTGTTGATTCTCATGTAGTGTATTCAATGAGGAATGATAATATTCTGGTTATTGATCTTCGTCCTGAAGCCGATTTTAATGAAGGACATATTGAACATGCAATAAATTTAAAACAATCAGAAGTGATTGACTTTTTCAAAAACAAAATAAATCCCGGATCTTTTAAGGGTATCTTTTTTGTTTGCAACAATATGAGTCGGTCTGGATATACTGCGGGAGTCATGCGTTTATTGGGCTACGACAATGTTTTTGCTATTCGTTTTGGAATGAGCGGATGGGATAGAAAAGTAGCTGAAAAATACTGGATTGCTAATGTCAGCAACCAATTACTTGGCAAACTTGAAAGCACAGTCAATCCTAAAAACAAGCCTGGTAAACTGCCTGAAATAAAAGTTTCCGGAAATACCGGATATGATATTGCCATGGAGAGGGCAGAGGAGATCCTGAAAAACAATGAAAATTATGGTGTTACAATAAAGGAATGGCTTGAGAACCCTGAAGCATATTATACTATTTGTTACTGGCCCGAAGATAAATATATCAGTAACGGACATTTGCCGGGATCAGTTCAGTACCAGCCAAAAAGTTCATTGGGTCTGGATATGGAACTTAATACACTGCCTGTAGATAAGCCAATAGTGATTTATTGTTATTCCGGGCAACACAGCACTTATGTTACTTCATACCTACGTATGCTTGGGTATGACGCACGCTCACTGGTATATGGATCCAATGCTTTTATACATGAAACAATGGCTAAAACCGAACCTAGACCTACCCGTACTTTTACTGTGAATTTAATCCAGAACCTTCCGGTGGTTAGTACCGAAATTACTGAACCTGCTGAGGTTGATATTGTAAAAGAAGAGAAGATCAAAGTAATGGGCGGTTGCTAAATGGCTTTGAATATTAATTGCCAGACATTAAAAATTGAATAAGAATATTAGATCATAAAAAATATAAGAGAATAACAAACGAATAAAATATTATGGAAAATAAATCAACTTCTTACATGAATTCATACCTGGCGGGTTTTCTGCTTGGGTTGGTTCTGATTGCTGCATTTTTTGTTACAGGTCGGGGATTAGGGGCAAGCGGTGCAGCTAAAAGCGTTGTAATATCTTCGGTGGCAACAGTAGCCCCTGAATATGCGCAATCGCATCCGTTTTATGCTGAGTTTTTCCGTGAAGGTCCCGGCCCAATGAAAAACTGGCTTGTTTATCTGACCCTTGGAGTGCTTGCCGGTGCATTCTTTTCAGGTGCCATGTCAGGCAGGCTGGGTTTAAAAGTAGAGAAAGGGCCGAGGATCAGTTCAGCCACACGACTTGTTTTTGCACTTTTAGGTGGTTTAATGTTTGGACTCGGAGCACAATTCGGGAGGGGATGTACCAGTGGTACTGCCCTTACAGGTATGGCTGTTCTTTCAACAGCCGGATTCGTTACTATGATGGCTATTTTCGGAACCGGATATGTGCTTGCTTATTTTTTCAGAAAACTTTGGCTTAAATAGAAAGGAGTAAATAATGGGACCATTAATACCTCATGGATTCATCAATCCCGACCTTAATCTTTTCTTTGCTTTTATAATAGGTTTGGGCTTTGGTTACGTTCTCGAACAGGCAGGTTTTTCATCTTCACGAAAGCTTGCAGGCGTGTTTTATGGTTATGATTTTGTGGTGCTTCGCGTGTTTTTTACAGCAGCTATCACAGCAGCTACAGGTTTGTTGTTACTGAGTTATCTTGGTTGGCTTGATTACAGTATATTGTATATTAACCCTACATTTTTGTGGTCGGCTATTGTTGGTGGTGTTATTATGGGCTTTGGATTTATCATGGGTGGGTTTTGTCCGGGAACAAGCCTTGTGGGAGCTGTTATCGGAAAAATTGATGCCATGTTTTTTGTGATAGGTATGTTTATCGGGATCTTTATTTTTGGCCAGTTTTACGAAAGTTTTGAAAGCATTTATCTGGGTTATGGCCTGGGACCAATATTTGTGTATGAATCTCTTGGCATAGACCGCGATTTGTTTGTTCTGATCCTGGTACTTGTTGCACTTACAGCCTTTTATATTACACAGCGTATTGAAGACAAGGTTAATGATACTCCTATAAATGTAAGGGAATCAAGACCATCATATGCCATACCAGCTTCATTAATTATTCTTGCTGCTGTTTTGCTTCTTGTTCTTCCTTCGAGTCCGCGCAATAGCTGGGATGAAACTGATGCTGAAACCATATTAAGCGAAATGGCAGCCCGTAAGCATTACACCAGCCCTGATGAAGTAGCATTTAGCATTATGCAGGGTAAGGATTATCCGGCTTTGCTTGTTGATGTGAGAGCACCTGAAGATTTCAAGTATTTTACACTTCCAGGTGCTATAAATATTCCTTTGAATCAAATATTAAACCGTCGCTGGGAATCAACATTATTGAATCCTGAATATAAAGTGGCATTGTTCTCATATTCCGATACTCATGCTGAAGAGGCATGGCTACTTACACGGCGTGCCGGATACAAGGACATAAAAGTTCTGGAAGGCGGGCTTAATAATTTCTTACATACTGTTTTTCTTAGAGATATTGAGCCTGAAAGAAAACGTCCGGACTGTATTGAAATGCATACCGCAAGATTTCAAAAAGAAGCAAAAGAATACTTCAAGATGGGGAAAGCTATTAAAAAAGTGGAAAAAGCACCCACCCCGGTTATTAAGATCGTAGAAATTGAAAAACCTGTTTCAGGCGGATGTTAATTTATAAAAACCTCTAGTTATGAATAATTCTCAGACTCAGTTATTAAATATAGGTGCTTTTCTATTTGTTGGATTAGCTGTTCTATTTATGCTTGTTCAATATTTAATAGGACCGGACTATAAAATGAACAATGCTGGTATGCTTGACGAAGCCGTAAATCATAATCGTTGGGTAATGCCTGTAGATATTAAAAACATGGCAGAATCAAGTCGTTTGCAGGATTATCTTCTCGTTGATCTTCGCGAAACTGTGGATTATAATCATGGTAGCTTACCTGGTGCTATAAATATTCCTTTTGATGAATTGCTAGAAAAAAAGTCGTTAAAGCATTTTAAAACTAAGAAGCCTTTGTTGCTTTTTTCAGAAAAAGAATCCCGGGCTTCGGTTGCAGGATTATTACTGTCAGGCAAAGGCATTAATAATGTTTTTGTAATGGCAAACGATTATAATTATGTGAAAGAAAATGTTTTGGAAAATTACAAACCTTCTTCCGCATATATAAACAGCGAAAAGGCTGAATATGATTACTCAAGATTTTTCAAGGCAGCACCCCAACAAGCTGTTCAGCCTGCTGCTTTGAAACCAAAGATCATAAAAACAGAAGTAATTTCTGTGGGTGGAGGATGCTGATTTGTGTTTGAACAGACTTAAGAATAGTTAGCTGATCCTAAATCAGCCAGTTTCTGACTATTATGCTGCCTGTGATTGACTATTGAAAAGGCAGGTGATTTATTGCTTTTACTTTGGCAATTTCTGAAAATTGTGTTATTTCGCCATTTGCTTTATTTTAGGAGTTGTTTTTGAATTTGTTTTATTAAACACAAACACTAAATGTTTGTTAATTAATTGAACTATCAAAATTAACCATCTATGAAAGATAAAATTGAATCAATTGGTACTTTATGGAAGCGTGAGAAACTCGCCACATTGGAATGGGAAGTTGAATTTGACGAATTATTGCTAGAGGATAAAGATCCTTTGCCCGGATATTATGATCATTTTGAGATCCCATCGCAGGAAAAAGATTTTCTGCCGCGCTGGATCTTTGCTGTTTTACGTCAAACCGGTCCCTGCGATACTGATCACCTGATTGATGTTGCGACACATATTAAAAAAGAAAAAGCTTTTTCTTTTGGTGCAGTTCCAGGCTATCTCACACTTAATAATGAAGTTGTGCCATGTATCCGTTTTCAACTCGATGATTACAAGCATCTTGCAGAACTTATAAAAAGTTTTTTAAAGCATGGTTTTGAATTTGTTAGTGATCGAAAAGTTCCTGCGTATGACAGCCTTATCAAAATCATCAAATTTTTTGATCTTACATTTGTGGATGATTCTATTTACAAAGACAATGATTTGCCTGATACTCACTATATTATAATACCCAAAAGGGTTGATTGGGATATTTTTGAAAAACTGACTATCAGTGTTAAAAACAATTGTAGTCATAAAATATTTGATGCAGCATTAGTTTCTGCTTACGATAAATCAGGCTTGATTAACATGGTTCGAATCTACGACAGGAAACAGCATATTGAGAATATCAGGGAAATACGTAATAGGTATCATAGTGAAATAACTTATCTTGACAAATAAATTCTTGTTTCGGAAAGATAAACAAATCCTTTATAAATGATCTCTGCAAAAGCTTTCATGGCAATGACGGTACTTGAGCGGGCTGCTACCGTTCTTGAACACGGTACTGAGCTTAGTAGCCGTATTTACATGTTTTATGTGGTGAAACTTTATTGTCTGGGTGACTTTCTTGTTGAACTGTGGTACAGGCAAAATGAAAATAAGATTGAAAAGATCGAAGTGGTGGATAGTGAGGAGATCTTTCACTTTTATGAAAAAGAAATTGATATCAGCGATTTATTCAGGCATAAAGACAATATCTGAGAATTCCAATAAAAGTTCTGCCGTAATAATCTCATGCATTTAGCATTGTTTCCTATATCTGCATCTTTACTTCCGGCTTATCAGAAATAAATTCAATATTTTTGGCGCTCATTTCTTTTTATCAATGAGTGATCCACGACACATCAGAATACAGGATTATGATTACAAACTGCCGTTGCAGCAGATAGCTCAATATCCGCTTGAACAAAGGGATAGCTCACGTTTGCTTCTGCATAACTGCGGAAAAACCGAATCTCATCCTTTTCTTGCTTTGCCTGATCTGTTACCTCCGGAATCATTTCTTGTTTTTAATGATACACGTGTTATTCGGGCAAGATTTTTATTTTATAAAACCTCTGGAGCAAGAATTGAGATTTTTTGTCTTGAACCGGCTCATCCTACTGCCGATCTACAGCTTGCTTTCAGCGCCACTACTGAAAGTTACTGGAAATGCTATTTAGGCAATGCCAGAAAATGGAAAAACGGCAGACTTGAGTTATCAGTAAATACAAAGGCAGGAGAAACCCTGGTTTGGGCTGAAAAAATTGATGTGGAGAATGATACTGCAATTGTTCGGTTCAGATGGAGTAATAACGAGCTGAGTTTTTCAGAAATAATGGAAGCCTGTGGTCATATACCTTTGCCACCCTATATTGACAGATCTGATAATGAGGATGATATAGTAAGATATCAAACCATTTTTGCCCGCGTACAGGGATCAGTGGCTGCACCAACGGCGGGGCTGCATTTCACTGGAAAAACTTTTGCCCTTCTTAAACAAAAAAATATCCTTACTCACTGGCTTACCCTACATGTTGGAGCCGGAACTTTTAAACCTGTGAGTTCAGAGACGATAGGAGGGCACAATATGCATTTTGAAAATTATATCGTTACCCGCGAACTTATTCTTAAACTTTTATTACATGATAATAAACCGGTGATTCCTGTTGGAACCACTTCCATGAGAACTCTGGAAAGTATTTATTGGTTAGGAGTCAGAATCCTAAATAATGAGCTTCATAATGATTTGATTACCAATCAGTGGGAGCCTTATGATAAAGATCGTGATAATGTTTCGTTAAATGCAGCATTGCAGGCACTGTTAAGTCATTTTGATAATTACGGACTTTCTTCATTGAATGCTTCTACGGGACTGATAATTGCGCCGGGATATAAATTCAGGGTGTGTTCGGGTCTGATAACAAATTTTCACCTTCCTAAAAGCACATTGCTTTTGCTGGTAGCTGCACTCATAGGGGATGACTGGCGTAAGGCTTACGACTTTGCTCTTGAAAACGATTTCCGGTTCCTGAGCTATGGCGATTGTTGTCTTTTTATTCCTTGTACGCAATGAAGCCGTTAATTTATATTATTACAGGAAACCAGGGTAAAAGAAAAACAACTTTTGTAAAGGAACTGGCAGCTTTATTTAAAAAAGATGGTTTTAAATGCAGCGGCTTTTATCCTGATGATAGCGTTTTATCGTATGTGTCCTGAACGTGGATTGATATTGCATGCCAGAGTCATTTGTGCGCAGATGAAATCGGTATCACCAAGTGTAAATATTCTTGGACCATTGCTAAGGCATAACCATTGAGGCTTTTCTCCTCGATATTACTTTGCGTTTGATCGGTAAAAATTTGATCTCATTCATGGTTGCCGGTAGGATAACTGTGATGTTAGCTTTTGCGATCAAAATATTCAATATACTGGTCGTATTTGGGTTGAACATGGTTGCTTTATATGAAAATGTGATCAATGCTGCTGCAAAGCAACTGGGTTTTGTAAATTCCGAGCCTTTAAACCCGATATTGGCGATTGCGGGATTTTATTTTCTCCTGGGAATGATAGCTGCCATAATTGGTTTCATTATCGGATAGCGATATATAAAAAACTGCCTGAAAATGAAAGAGTTATGGCACTTGCAATGCAGAATACTGATACTGAATTCGGACATAGCCGCCATTCAATATGGTTATTGTTTTTATATCTTGTGTTTGTTCCTGCTGGCATATTGGTTCTGAATAAAATGATATTTTTTTATGCCTTGTCATTAGTGTTTGTTTATCTGGTTTTGCATAGTACGGTATCCGAATATATGGCGAAGGATCAGCAAACCGTTTTTATGGGTACAGTTGTTAATAATGAAACTTCTGGCAGGCTTGTTTTATAGTGGTTAAGATATTGATAATGGTTCGAATCTTTATCAGATCTGGTTTGCCGGATTACAAATTCTTTTCAGAGCAATGTTGGTTATAACTGCTTTTTCAGGAATTTCAAATGAATTGCTAAACCCTTTGATAAGAAAATATCTTACGCAAGGTGGTTTTAAACAGATTTACAGTGCTGTTCCTCTGGTTTTTATGGCTTTGCCGGCTATGTTTTGGGAGAATGTAAAGCCTCATTAATTGATCCTTCACCCATTTTATGTTGTTGCAACTATACTTGCTTGTGCAGGTAATTGGGAAAGAACATTTAAACAAAATGAAAATAATATGATGCCAGTTGAAAAACCTTAGATCTGAATTATTTGAATAGCTTCTAGTAATAGCCACTTTATTTCTTAGAACTAAATAAATTGACAAATACATTAGTCATATTTAAATAAAGGAATAAATTTGTTAAAATTTTCTAGTTGCGATTCTGAGAATTCAAGTTGATAATGAATAAAACAACAGTGGGCAGGAAGAAGGATAAAAAATCTGAAATGAGCTTCTGGGAGCATCTCGAAGAGCTACGGTCAACAATAGTACGCTCGGTATTTGCTATTATAGCATTATCGGTTGTGGCATTTATCAATCGTAGTATTATTTTCGATAATGTGATCCTGGCTCCCAAAGATTCTGAGTTTATTACTAATGTTTTGTTATGTCGTCTTGGTAAATTTCTTAACTTTAAGTCTCTTTGTATTGATAACCTTTCGCTACAGATCATCAATATACATTTGTCAGGTCAGTTTCTTACTCATATGTATGTAAGTATGGCTGCAGGTTTTATTATTGCTTCTCCTTATGTTATATATCAGTTCTGGAAATTTATTGACCCGGCTCTTAAACCTGACGAAATGAAATATAGCAGAAGAGCTGTTTTTGTGATTTCATTGCTTTTCATCTCCGGGGTTCTTTTTAGCTATTTTATTATTGTTCCGCTTACCATTAATTTTCTTGGCACATATCAGGTCAGTGGTTTTGTGGCTAATCAGATATCTTTACAATCCTATATCAGCACTGTGATATCAGTGACATTAGGAGTGGGGTTGGTTTTTGAATTACCTGTTCTCATTTATTTTCTTGCAAGGATAGGTATGGTTACTCCTGAATTTTTACGAAAGAATCGTAAATACACCCTTATAATTATTCTGATGATTGCTGCTATTATTACTCCTCCCGATATTTTTAGTCAGATCCTCGTTAGCATTCCATTGCTGGCTCTTTACGAAGCAAGTATTTATATTGCCAAAAGAGTAAATCCGGGAAATGAATAAAAGATGTAACTTTTTCGATTTTACATCGTCAAACTAAATGAAAACTGTCATTAATTAATAAAAATACTACGATCATGACCTATCAGAAATTATACAGAAGTCCTATTCAAAAGGTATTCGGAGGCGTTGCAGGCGGCATTGGGGAATATTTAAATGTTGATCCGGTAATTATACGTTTGATTTTTGCAATTGCTATTATTTTCGGTGGCGGTGGATTATTGATTTATCTGATACTCTGGATTGCTATTCCTCTAAGACCAATTGCCGATCCCATGTTCAAATCTGATAAAACTCCCCCTCCTCCCGGTAGTGCTGGCGATAATCAAGAGCAATTCAATGCGGATGATTGGAGTTCAGAAAAAAAATATGAAAGCTCATACAGAGGATATGAGGTAAAACAAAGAAATACAAGCGGATTGATTGTTGGTATAATTCTAATATGCGCCGGAGCATTGATTTTGGCATCCCGCCTGATACCTGGGATATACTTTCGCAATCTGTGGCCTTTTATTCTCTTAATAGCCGGAATAGCACTTATACTAACATCGTTTAGTTCCTCTGGCAGAGAGTAGATTTTGATAGTTTGAGTAAATGAAATCTTTTAATTCAAATGAAAATGAATCATAAAAAATTAATCTGGGGTGTAATTCTGATCCTGGTCGGGATACTTTTTATCCTAAAAACCACCGGCGTCCTATATTTTAATTGGTATCATATAATTTATCTCTGGCCTTTATTACTTGTATTTTGGGGTATTTCAATTCTGCCTGTTAAGGGGCTGCCAAAGTTTTTGCTGTCTATTTTAGTCGTCGTTGCAGGGATATTTATAATGTACAAATACAATGGTGAAGATTGGTATGAATATAGAAGCCCATGGAGATATTATCATAAGGAATATCGGGACAAAGAACCTGATTGGGATAAAAGTGAAAATGAGAAACAAAATTTGATCTTTCCATACGATCCTGAAATACAGAGTGCCGTGTTGAAATTGGATGCTGCGGCAGGAAGTTTTGAATTAAAGAAAACAACCACTGAATTAATAGAGGTCAATAATGAAGGAAATATTGGAAAGTACAGCCTTACTACGCATGAAAGCGATGATATACACATAATAAACCTTTCGATGGAGAAGGTTTCAAAGCAAGTGTTTAAAATGAAACATAAGGTAGATATAAAATTGAATGAAAATCCGCTTTGGGAAATGGATATGAACATTGGAGCAGCAAGTGTTGATATGGATTTAAGCGGGTTCAAAACAAAAAACATTAAAATTTCGGGCGGAGCTTCATCTGTATTGCTGAAAACAGGTGATTTGTACCCCCAAACAACTATTGATATTGATGCTGCTGCATCTTCCATTACTATTTATGTTCCTGCAGAGTCAGGTTGCAGGATTCAAACCAGCGCTGTTTTGTCCGGTCGTAAAATGAAGGATTTTAAAAAAACTGAAAATAACGACTATGTGACAGATAATTACGAGGATAGCGAAAATAAGGTCTTTATTATTGTAGATGTTGCTGTTTCAAGTATTGAAGTAATAAGATATTAATCTTCGGATATAGTTTGAATCATCTTTGTGCACAGGCGTCTGTATTAAGAATGGGTGCCTGTATTTTTATTTTTATTACATTTGTGGCATTAAAATATTTTATCAGCTGATGAATTTTTCCAACACTGCATTTCTAAAAAAGATTCTGGCGGTATTTATTTTTCTTTTATTGGTTACCTCTCCTGAAATTCTTTCAAGGAGCGCCCATCCCTCTTATATTGAATCACTTTCACAAAAAGAAGAAAATCAGCTTTTTAGATCGTTGTTAAGTAAGAACAAACTTGGATTTGATGAGCTGATGAATGATTATTCATGGTTCAATGGTAATATAATGCTTATTAAAAATCACAGGGTGATTTATCAGCATTGTCAGGGTTATGCCAATTTCCGAACCCGTGAATTACTTACGCCTGAATCATCTTTTGAATTGGCTTCGGTAAGTAAGCAGTTCACTGCTGTGGCAATTCTTCAGCTATATGAGCGAGGACAATTGGATATTGACGATAAGTTAAATAAATACATTCCTGAACTTACCTACGATGAGGTAACCATCAGGCATTTGCTTAATCATACCTCCGGCTTGCCTAATTACATGTGGTTTGTTGAGGATTCATGGGAAAAACCATATTACCCCGATAATGAAGATATGATCGCTTTGCTTGTGGATGAGAAAGCCAAATTACTTTTTCGTGCCGGAACCATACATAGTTACTCAAATACCGGTTATGCCATATTGGCTTCAGTTATTGAAAGAGTTACAAAACAAAGTTTTACCCGGTTTTTATACGAAAATATTTTCGATCCGCTTGAAATGTATAATACTTTTACGAGTGCTGAGCTGATTGATTCAACGATACAGATTAAGTCTATGGCTCTGGGTCACAGAACGATACGTAGAGGCCTGCTTTCAATTACACCCTCGGTTCATAATAGAATTCTGGGTGATAAAGGAATTCATTCAACACTGGAAGACCTTTATAAATGGGATCAGGGGTTGTATTCTGATAAAATTCTATCACAGGAGACTCTTAAGCAGGCTTATGAACCAACAATGCTGAGCAAAAAACGCAATGTGCCTTATGGATTTGGTTTTCGAACTGGTGATTTAGAAGGGGAGAGATATGTTTACCATCATGGATTATGGGAAGGTTTTCGAAATGCTTTTGTCAGATATATCAATAGTGGAGATGCCGTTATCATCCTCAATAATGCTAATCAAAGAGGTTATAACTATGTTTTGGACAAATTTCAGAAAATAATTGAGGAAGATGATTTTCAGTTAACCCCGGTTCAGCAGATTGCATTTGATATTGCAACAGAAGGCAGATCAGCTGTTGAGTTCATAAGTAATAATAACGTAGTTGATAAATTGTCAGTAAACGAGAAGGATATTCTGGAAATAACCAGTTTACTTGTTGAAATGGATAAGCCTGCAATAGCCGGATTGATTTATGAGTTTTTTGAAAACAATGGTTTAATAAAGCAGTCAACTTCTAACATTGTTTCCGTTGATTGACTGGGATTTATCTTCTAAGTTCAAAGTTTTTACCTAGGTAAACCTTTCTTACCTGCTCGTCTTCAGCAAGTTCTTCTGACGTTCCTGATTTAAGTACCGCACCCTCATATAATAAATATGCGCGGTCAGTAATACTCAGTGTTTCGTGAACATTATGGTCAGTTATCAGGATTCCGATATTTTTGGTTTTAAGTTTTGAAACAATGTTTTGAATATCTTCAACAGCAATGGGATCAACGCCGGCAAATGGTTCATCAAGTAGCATGAACTTAGGGCTTACGGCAAGGGCACGTGCTATTTCGGTACGTCGACGCTCTCCCCCTGAAAGCATAACTCCCAGACTTTTTCTTACATGTTGTAATCCAAATTCATCAAGAAGCGATTCAAGCCGCTCATGCTGTTGCTGACGTGTTAATGAAGTGAATTCAAGAACCGCTTTTATGTTGTCTTCCACACTTAACCTGCGAAAAACGGATGCTTCCTGTGCCAGATAACCAATGCCAAATTTAGAACGCTTGTACATAGGCTCATTGGTTATCTCCTTATCATCAAGAAATACCCGCCCTGCAAATGGTTTTATCAATCCTACAATTATGTAGAAGGTAGTGGTTTTTCCTGCACCGTTGGGTCCAAGTAAGCCAACAATTTCTCCCTGGTTAACTTCAATACTTACATTGTTGACCACTGTGCGGTTGCGATATTTTTTAATGATATTGTCGGTTCGTAGTATCATGAAGTTTCTTGATGAAGATTTTATGTTACAAATAAGCAGGACTAAGAAAGTTAATATTGTTAAAGTTATGATTTGCTCAGTTCATCCCAGAATTCAACTGCTCTTCGGGTATAGGGTATAACTATAGTGCCTCCTACCAGATTTGCAATGGCAAGTAACTCAAAAAGTTCCTCCTCTGTAACATCGTTTTCGCTACACCTGATTAAATGATACTTAATACAATCATCGCAGCGCAACACCAATGAAGCAACAAGTCCCATCATTTCCTTGGTTTTAACACTAAGTGCACCTGTCATATAGGCATTGGTGTCAATATTGTAAATTCTTTTAATTACTTTATTATCAGCACTGAGAATGCGATCGTTCATCTTTTGCCTGTATGCATTGAATTCATTAACCATACTTTTTCTGCTTTCAGGTTTTGCACTCATATTATTCCTTCTTTTAAAATATCATGCAAATGTATTACTCCAATATATTTACCCTCATCTACAACCAGTAATTGGGTAATATTATTATACCGCATCAGGTTAAGTGCATCAGAAACCAGAGCATTCTTTTCAATAGTTTTAGGGTTTGCTGACATTATATCAGCGGCTGTATGATTACTTATCTCTACATTTTTTAACAACATTCGTCTTATATCGCCATCAGTAATAATCCCCGCAAGTTTTGATTTATCCAGTACAGCCGTTGCTCCCAGACGCTTGGAGGTTATTTCTATAATAACAGTCTTGATACTGTCATTAAGCTGTACCATAGGTACTTCATTATTAATACATATATCCTGAACACGCAGATAAAGTTGTTTTCCAATAGCCCCTCCGGGATGAAAACGTGCAAAATCCTGAATTGAGAAGCCTCTGCATTCCAGGAGGCATACCGCGAGTGCATCACCCATGGCAAGTTGCGCTGTAGTACTTGATGTGGGAGCCAGATTGTTAGGGCAGGCTTCTTTTTTTACTGATACATTTATAATATAATCCGCTTGTTTTGCCAGATACGATTCAGTGTTGCCAACCATTACCACAAGTTTGTTTACCAATAGTTTGAGTATTGGAATTAAAACCTTGATCTCAGGTGTATTTCCGCTTTTTGACAGACAAATTACTATATCATCCCTTCTGATGGTGCCTAAATCACCGTGTAAAGCATCGGCAGCATGCATGAAAATAGCAGGAGTTCCTGTAGAATTAAGGGTTGCAACAATCTTTTGTGCTATATTAGCACTTTTCCCTATCCCGGTCATTATAACTCTTCCCGAAGAGTTTAAAATCATTCTTACAACTTCAACAAAATCATTGTTTATATGCGAAACAAGGCCTGCCACTGCCTCAGCTTCATGCTTCAGAGTTGTACGGGCAATATCTTTTATTTCATCTACAGATTTCAATTTCAAAAGGTTTGTTCTTTAAACTTACAAAGATAAATAATTTTAAATCGTTAGGATTTTATGTTTTGGCACCTGATTAATTGTATATTAACTGTTTTTTATTGAAATAATTTCACAATAGTATTGTTTTATTTGGAAAATCATTTTATTTGCCGATTTTTGTGAAGTCATATGAAGAAAAGTTTATAATTTCGTTGAAGAATATTTTGTTTGTTATTTCTATATTGTTGATAATCAAAGTAATGTAGGTTTGAGAGAGAGAAAATATTTAATAAAACGTCATACATTTAAAAAAAACAATATATTTGTGCTGAACACATTAATATTTCTGTTATAAATGGCTGTGTTAATTTAATAAGCCGAAGAAAGAGAGATACTAAAGTTCTGTTATTTAACTGTTTGTTAAGGGAATTAATTAAGTAAGTAAGTCAATGGCATCAAAGACCAAATATCCGTTACATGATCTATTAAAGCAGATTTTTGGTTTCGAAAGTTTTAAAGGGAACCAGAAAGAAGTTATCGAAAGCGTATTGGAGGGCAAGGATACATTTGTGATCATGCCTACAGGTGGTGGAAAGTCATTATGTTATCAATTACCTGCATTAATTTTTGAGGGTACGGCAATTATTATTTCTCCTCTAATTGCATTGATGAAAAATCAGGTTGACGCTATTCGTAATTTTGGCGCTGAAATAGGAATTGCACATGTCTTAAACTCATCATTGAGTAAGCTTGAGATTGCCCAGGTGCGTCAGGATTTGCTTAGTGGTAAAACCAAATTGCTTTATGTTGCTCCTGAATCATTGACAAAAGAGGAAAACATAAAGTTTTTTCAGGAAATTGGTATTTCATTTTATGCTATTGACGAAGCTCATTGTATTTCGGAATGGGGGCATGATTTCAGACCTGAATATCGCCGGTTAAGACCCATAATTGACGCAATTGGGAAAAAAGTACCGGTTATTGCACTTACTGCTACAGCTACTCCAAAGGTGCAGCAGGATATTCAGAAAAACCTCAATATGCTGGATGCCAACATTTTTAAATCATCATTTAATCGTCCGAACCTGTATTACGAGGTAAGACCTAAAACTGATGATATTGTAAAAGATATAATCAAATACATAAAAAATAATTCCGGGAAATCAGGTATTATTTATTGTTTGAGCCGCAAAAAAGTTGAGGAAATATCAGAAACACTTCAGGTCAATGGAATTAAGGCATTGCCTTATCATGCAGGGTTGGATTCCTCGACCCGAAAGATCAATCAGGATAAATTTCTGATGGAAGAGGTTGATATCATTGTGGCTACCATTGCTTTTGGTATGGGAATTGACAAGCCAGACGTTCGTTTTGTTATCCATTATGATATTCCCAAAAGCCTTGAAGGTTACTATCAGGAAACAGGCAGATCAGGCCGCGATGATGGAGAAGGGAACTGCATTGCATTTTATTCATACGATGATATTCAGAAACTTGAGAAATTTCTTAAAGGCAAACCTGTTGCCGAACAGGAAATTGCAAAGCAACTTCTCTTAGAAACCGTTGCTTATGCCGAATCATCAGTGTGTCGCCGCAGGCAGTTATTGCATTACTTTGGCGAAATATACAATAAAGATAATTGTAATAGCTGCGATAATTGTTTACATCCAAAAACCAAATTCGAAGCCAAAGAATATGTTGTAATGGTTATTGAAGTTATTCTGGAAGTCAAGCAATTATTCAAGGCAAAACATATTATTAATATTCTTACTGGAAAAAATACAGCCACTCTTAAGAATTTCAAGCATCATAAACTTGAATCTTTCGGCAAGGGTATGGAAAAAGATGAAAAATTCTGGAATGCCATTATCCGCCAGATGCTTATTGAAAGATTGTTGATTAAAGATATTGATAATTATGGATTGCTGAAAGTTAGCCCTGAAGGAATAAAATTTCTGAAAAAGCCAACCTCAATAATGCTTGCCCTGGATCATGACTATGATAATGCGGATGATGAAGACTTTTTTACAGGTGGCGGTAACAAAACAAGTACTACTGACAAAACTTTGTTCGCATTGCTTAAAGATCTTCGAAGAGATATTTCAAGAAAAGAATCATTACCTCCGTTTGTGATTTTCCAGGATCCTTCACTTGAGGATATGGCAACACAATATCCCATAAATCTTGATGAGCTTAAGAATATTACAGGGGTTGGTTTGGGTAAGGCTCAGAAATATGGTAAACCTTTTGTGGATCTTATAGCTCAGTATGTTGAGGAAAATGAAATTATTCGTCCGCTAGATATGGTTGTAAGATCAGTAATAAATAAAAGTGGGTTGAAAGTTTATATAATTCAGAATATTGACCGCAAGATAGCTCTTGAAGATATAGCTTACGCAAAAAATTTAACTATTGATGAATTGCTTACCGAAGTTGAGCGGATAGTATCAAGCGGTACAAAAATAGACCTTAACTATTATGTAAACGAATATATTGACCCTTACCACCAGGAAGAAATATTCGACTATTTTAAAGAGGCAGAATCCGACTCAATTCTTGAAGCACAACGTGAGCTAGGTGAAGATGAATTTAGTGAAGAGGAAATTCGTTTAATGAGAATCAAATTTATATCAGAATTGGGTAATTAAATCATCAAAGATCTTAATTTTAATAGTTTTATGACAGATAAGCTTGAAAATCAGGGCGGTAAGAATGTGCCTAAACTATCAGTTATTAATATAGTTCTGTTAATTGGATTGATAGTCCTTTATATTTTGCATTTCAGCAGTGTTAAGAATACCAAAACAGTTGAAAATATCCCTCAGCAAAAAGAAATGCCTTCTGAATTCCCTCGAATTGCCTTTATTGATTCCGATGTATTAATGGATCAATATGAAATGGTTTCAAGTATGGTTACTAAATTTGAGAATAGTACTAAGGGAAAAGAAGCAGTGATAAGAGAAAAACAAAGTTCACTTGAAAGGCGTTATACTGATTTACAGCAACGTGTTCAAAGTGGCAGTATTTCTTTAGAAATTGCTCAAATTACTGAAGAGCAGCTTATAAAAGAGCAGCAGGAACTGATGATGTTGCGCGATGAACTTTCTGAGCAGCTTTCAAAAGAGGAATACGAAATGAATCTTGAGTTGTATGATATTGTTTCAAGATTTCTTGAAGAGTATAATCAGATACATAATTATGACCTGATCTTTAATTTTAAGAAAGGCAATAATTATTTTATTGCAAACCATGCCTATGATATTACTCCGGAGGTAGTTGAATTACTGAATCAGGATTACCGTCTTAAACAGCCCCGGAAATAAACTGGAGTGATTTTGTATATGCATAAGGCTTGCTTTAAACAGCTGATAATCACTTTTCTGCCGATTATCTTTTTGTTGTTTTCTTGTGACTCAGACAAACAAAAAGTAGTGCGTCCAGCAACTTTGATCAGTAAGGATTCTATGCCTCTTATACTTACTGATGTACATCTTATAGAAGCTGTATTATCAGGAAAACAGATGGAGAAAAATATGACTGCAGGATTATCGCAGATATATTACGATTCGCTTTTTGCTAAATATAATATTACCAGAACAGTTTTTGACAGTAGTTTATATTATTATAGTCAGGATCCCAAATCATTTAATGCTATATATGATATAGTTATCAGTAATCTTATGAGAATTGAAACTGATTCAATCAGGACTGATAGTACCATTATTATTGAAACTAAGGATAGCCTTACCAGCTCCTATCCTGATAATTAAGTTTTTTCTGCTGTTGCTGTGTAGGTTATCTCATCGGCACCATCGTTAATTGTATATGTCCAGTTCATGATTCCGGTAGATGAATATGTGCCTGTTCCACTAATCTTAATAGATACAACTAATTGATTTTCAATAGATATTCTGTTTGTTGTAACTATTCCATAGGTTGTATAGAAATTCCCCAAATTTCCAAAATTCTTTAGTAAAACCTGTGCTGAGTTAGTGGGATCTTTGCTTATTAAAACACTATAGAATGCAAGATCGCTTTTTTTCTTTTCGTCTTCATTAAATTTCCAGGTACCTATAAACTTATCACGCAGATCGTTACTATCAGGCTCAACATCTATGAGTTCGCATGCCGGAAACAAAACTAGCATTAAAGCTATAAATAAAACATATTTTTGTGCTCTTGTACTCATTGCTTTATGATGGGGTTATTTAATACTATTAAGCACACAAAAATAATAAAAAAAGAAAGGCTTCAATTGAAGCCTTTCTTTTTTGTTTCTGGATAACATCTTTGGTAGTATGTATGTACACTTAGCAGGCTAACCAACAAAACCTGAAAAGTGGTTTTTTAAAAGCGCAGTAAACCAGTGTGATTTTAGCGTATGGAGGCGTAATGAGTAATTTTAAAGTCTACTACCAAAGAACTTAATTTCCTGAAACACAAATCAATATTTCATGAAAAACAATGCAAAGATGCTACTTTTTTTTGACCTGCCAATCCTAAATTGTTCATTAAACATAAAAATCCAAGCAATGTGATGTAATAAAGGTATGAAAGGTAGGTGATTGATAAACAAGGTGTTAATAAAAGCAACAAAGATGCCGTGTTAAACATATTAAAATCTTTATATCTTTGAATTACTTGAGTTTACATCAGTTCTTGTAATTTGAATTATATTTGCTGTCTTAAATATTCAAAAGTATATTGACCTGTTTTTCTTATTTTTTTGCTTCAATATGCTTAACTAAACGAGAACTGTAAGAATAAAATTATGATAAAGAAAAATGAATATCTTTTTCAGCTTATTAAATCGTTGACAAAAGAAGAGAAAAGAAATTTTAAACTGTTTGCCGGAAGATATAATACTGCCAGGCAAAACAACTATATCAGATTGTTTAATGCTATTGACAAACAGGACATTTATGATGAAGGAACTTTAAAAAAAGAATTTCATGGCGAAACTTTTGTCAAGCAACTTACTGTTACAAAAAATTATTTGCAGCGACAAATTATTAAAAGCCTTCAAAATTTACATAGTGAGAATTCAGTAGGAATGCTTGTTTTATCTTTACATCAGCAGGTTGCGATATTGTTTGCTAAAGGTCAGTATGAATTATGTCGTGAAATTGTTCAGAAAGGAATAGATATAAGCTCACGGCATGAATTGTTTCTTGAAATGATAGGCTTCTTAAAATGGGAACTTGATCTGATAAACAAAACTAATCTGACTGATTATAAAATAAGTCTTGAAAAATATTTTGAAAGAACTAGCCAGTTACTTAACTGGTATGATATAAATACCAGGGGAAATCATTTAATGAATGAACTTCAGATCTTTTCTCTTGACACTCCTACTTTTGGGATTTATAATACTCAATATCCTGCTTTAATTGAAAAAATAAACAACTTCATAGATACTGTTGATGTTGATTCATTACCGTTAAAAGCACGTATAAATTTATTGTATCCGTTAGCGCAATATTATTTAATGCTTTCTGATTTTAAAGAAGCATTCAATATTTATTATCGGTTATTTGAAGAGCTTAAAGATGAATATCGGCAAAAAATGCTCCATGAGCCTTATATAAACACGCTTACAGGTTTGATATATTCCAGTGATGCAAGAAAAAAATCGGATACTTTGAAAATTGCTTTTAGTGAATTACAACAGGTTCCAGAAATTAATCTAAGGGTAAAGTACAAAAAAGCTGAGAGCCTGTCTTTTTATCCTTTGTTTTTATGTGCACTAAATGGGGATTTCCATGCCGGTCTTACTGCAATTGAAATTGTTGAAAATTTTCTGGAAACTTATTGCGATGATAATATTTATGCCCAATTCATGTATGCATATTATTATACTGCCTATATTTATTTTGGAGCCGGCAATTTAACACAAGCATTAAAATACATAAGAAAAACCGATGCTTATTATAGTAAGGAGCTTTTACCAAATTTGAGGTTAGCTATTCAGATAATGGAAATGATAATATTTTATGAACAGAAAAAATATGATTTGGCTAATTCGAGGCTTCGTAGATTACAACGGCAAATTCAAAAAGAAACAAATATCAGAACGTTCCTCAGGCATTTTCTCAGATATTTTCGTAAACTTATTTTAAGTGGGATGGATCTAACTGAAAATACTCAACATTGTCAGCAATTATTAAACAGACTTTTGCAAATGCCTGTTAAAGACCAGATTACAATGCTTATTAATTTTGATTTAATATCCTGGACTCAAAGCAAACTTGAGAATTGTACATTTGGTGAAAAGATAAAGGAAAATTCAGACCGGCTATTGAGATAGCAGGTTGTTATTGGCCTTAAAGGTTAAAGAATATAGGGATAACTAATGGTTTCGATAATTCCTGTTTTTATATAAATATATATTTCAATACAGAAAGGTTAGTCAGAATATATTTTGTTTAAAGGCTGTCGCCGTCTGATAATCATTGCTTTACAGCCTTACTTATCCAGACTGAATCTGAGTTGATTACTTCAATTAAATATACTCCGCCGGGTTTGGCTGTTAAATCTAATTTTGTTTCAACCTTACCAGAAACTATTTTTTCCATGATCAATTGCCCATTCAGATTAAATATTTTAATGGTGAAATCTGTGTCAGGAGCTTTTTCTGAGAATCTAAGTGTGAAAATACCGGAAGAGGGATTTGGAAGTATATGATAAACATCATTTTCATATGATAAATGCTTAAAGATGTTTTCAGAAATATCAGACTCAATATTTTTTGCAGGTATAACTTCAGGTTTCTTACAATAATCCAGATCATCAGTTATAAATGCGTGAAAATAAGCTCCGGATTCAATTTTACTTTCAGAGATCAGTGAAATACTATATCCGGAAAGCAGATTAACCCTGGCACCATCTTCTACATATATTGATGAAGCAACAATAGTATGTTGGGCAGCTAAACAGGTATCCGAACCTGAAAGCACTGAGAGATCGTTAAGAAATATATCATAAGGTATCAGAGGTACAGGTACGATTGAAACTGTAGAATTAATAGCTTGTGTAATAATATTAGCCGGTTCAATATTGCCAATGATCGGGTCCACGATAATTAAATCGTAATTCCCTGTATCATTAGGTGCAATAAGCGAAAAAGAAACAATAATCCCTAAATTACCAATATAAGCAGTATTTGTAAATGAGTACGACAAAACTCTCAGAATATTTGTGTTCGGCACAATTCCAATACTTAATTCATGATCAGTAATGCGTTCAGGGCTAAGAACCCCGGAACCCGAAACAAACTGAAATCCATTATTTATTGGTATATCAAACTGAAATCCAACAAAGACATCATCATTGATTATTTCAACATCAATTATAAGAGTATCTTGGGGATAACCTGAAGCATCATGGATCATCAGAATATTTTCGCTTTGCCTTGTATTACCATCAGTAACCGGTATTTCGTTAATCAGGCTTTTATATGATCCTGTGTTAATTGGGCTATTAATGTTTATAGGACTTATAGACGATATTACAGAGTAGTTTATGAGGAATAAACCAAGAAAAAGGATCATGGTTTTCTTTGTGATTGTTCTTATGATTCTTGACATAAGTTTACTTCTTAGCATTATGTAAGTTAAATTTGTTTAGCCTATATAATTATCCAATTTACTTCCATTTAATATTGCAACCCATACTAGGAATTTGATTTTCGGGAACTGGTTCGCCATTAAGTAATAAATCAAGTGCTTGCCGTAAATCTTTTCCGGTAACCGGTTTATTACTCTCAGGACGACTTTCGTCAAAACGACCGCGGTAAACCACTTTCTCATTTTGGTCAATCACATTAAAATCGGGTGTACAGGCTGCATCATAGGCTTTTGCTATTTGCTGGGTTTCATCAAAAAGATATGGAAAAGGGAAATCATTATCAGCAGCAAATATTTTCATGTTTTCCGGTGAATCGTCAGGGTACTTTTCAACATCATTTGAGTTTATCATTACAAAGGAAACTCCTTTTGGTATGTAATCCTTGCCCGTTTGAACCAGTTCCTTAATGATATGACGGACATAAGGGCAGTGGTTGCAGATAAAAACAATCACAGTAGCTTTATCTGATCTTAATTCGGCAAGGCTTAATGTTTTACCGGAGATAACATCGGGTAGCTGAAAGTCTGGGGCATCAAAGCCCAGATCAATCATTTTTGTAGGTGTAAGAGCCATAAGTTTTTCTTACACTAACGTATTTAGCCTACTGTTTGTTCGGTAAGTCAAGTCCGAATCCTTTATTTTTATCAACAGATTTTAGAACCAGCGAAAGGATCATTGCGGCAACACCAAAACCTGCAAAAATAAGTTCAGGAACAAAATAATTATATTTAGCTCCTTCAATCCCGGCAGATATCTGCTCAGAAACACCTGGATTTGAGGCTGATAAGGACCAGCCAATCAAAATAGGAACTGCAAGCAGCCCAATGTTTTGTATCCAGAAAGTCAATCCATAGGCAGAGCCAAGGAATCGTTCTTCCACTATTTTGGGTATGGAAGGCCACATTGAGGCAGGTACAAGAGAAAAGGCAAGCCCAAGAATTACTATAGTTGAATAAGCTATGGCATGATTAAACACTGATGCCGGAACGAATGCAAAGATAAGGTGTGATACTGTAAGTAGAATGGCTCCGTAAAACATCATAGTAGCACCATAACCTTTATTATCAAGAAAAGCTCCTATAAAAGGCGTAAGTATCATTGCACCTATTGGAAAGTAGGAGAACATGGCTGCTGCATCTCTAATACTTATATCAAGTTTGGAGGCGAGCATATCAGTAGCAAATTTCTGGAATGGGAAAATTGCTGAATAGAAAAGCACACATAATCCTGCGATAGCAAGGAATCCCGGATTTTTAAGAATAAGCCACAAATCGCTAATCTTAAATGCTTCTTCATGTTCAAGTTCTTTTTCTTCGCCAAGCTGCCTGTCAAGGCGTAAATCCATTATGGTATAAATCAGGAATAACAGCAACCCAACGGTAAGAAATGCTACTCCCCATGCTACTGAATTCACTGCGCCACCTTTTTCGGCAAATATTGGAGAAAGACGGAAAACTGCAAAAACACCAAGACGGGCAGTTGCCATTTCAAGTCCCATTGCAAGGGCTAATTCTTTTCCTTTAAACCATTTTACTATTGTTTTAGAAACAGTGATGCCTGCCATTTCAACACCTACTCCAAAAATTGCAAAGCCAAAGAATGCCAGCTTGGCTGAGGCAGGTACAGAAGTCCAGAAACTTTCAAGAAAAGTTGCTAATCCTGAAGTGGCAAAAGATTCAGTAAGAGCATAATATTTTATTGCACCTCCTATTAACATGGCTAACCCTGAAGTAATAATTGTGAATCTGATACCCATTTTATCGAGTATTATTCCTGAAAGGATAAGGAAAAATGCAAATACATTCAGAAAAAATTCAGAGCCGCCAAGCATGCCAAAGGTTTCGGGCGACCAGCCGTGATTACGTTCAAGCAGACTTTGTAACGGAGCAGCCACGTCAACAAAAAAGTATGCAAAAAACATAGTTAATGAGATGAGTGCCAGAGCGATCCAGCGGGCTGTTTTGGATTCGCTCAATAGTTTTTGTGTCTTTGCCTTCATAATGTTTCGTTTAAATTCCTCGTAGAAAAAATAATTTTAGTAAAAATTAGAAAGGGCTAAAGTAATATATTAATTTCAAACAGTTTCATGCCATGCAAGTTTTTCATTTGGTTTGAATATATTGGATGCAGTACTAGATAAAGTTATTTGACAGAGAAGGCATTAACAAGCTTTATTTTAATATTAGTCCACAAAAAAATATTTGGCATTATTATTAGGATTTAGAAATTATTTAAAATTGCGATAATTTGCTTGACATGACTATTTCGCTGAAACTGAAATGTTGTATCTTTTGCTGCTGTTTTTCTTAATTATTGAACCTGCGAAAGTTGAATAATAAGCTAAAAACAGAAAGCAAGTACTTGCAAAACATCATTAAGATCATCTGTTACAGAGCTGAAGCGGCAATAGCCAACCTACTATCTTGCTATTATCGAAAAAGTTCAGATGAAATAAGGGCATTGGTAAAGAGTATTATTTTTGCAAAGGCTGACTTGTATCCGAATTATCAGACAAATACTCTTATAGTTAGATTGAATAGTCTGGCAACTCCAAGGGACAATTTAGCAGTGCAAGAAATTTGTCAAACCATAAACGATTATGAAGCAATTTTTCAAGGTACAAAACTCAAGCTGGTCTACAAAACTACGACATTGCCACCTGCGTGAGATCAGGAGTTCTGAATTTGTCAAACCATAAACGATTATGAAGCAATTTTTCAAGGTACAAAACTCAAGCTGATCTACAAAACTGCGACATTAACGACTGCGTGAGATCAGGAGTTCTGAATTTTTGGAACCGCTGTGTTGCTGGTGCTCGACAGATTTAAAATAGATCCCGCTTTGGCAACAGGTCCTTTTATTACAACATCAAATGATATAGTGGGGCTGTTTATTTATTCTATGATAGGAAGATTAATGTATGGTCTGCCTCTTTGAATTCTATCATCATTTTGTTAAGACCACCAGTTTTTTTACAAAAACCAGATCGTTTTTAATAATACGCAGCAGGTAGATCCCATTGCTCAAATTTGTTGTATTTATTCTGAGCTGCAATTCATCAGATGTTTCGTACGACAGATAAATCTTTCCACCAAGGTCAGTAAGTTCAATTTTTAATGGATTATTGTTGTCAGTAAAACGAACAATAACAGAGTTCCAGGCTGGATTTGGAAATACAATAAACTCATCATTTAATTCTGATTGGTTTTCTGAACCCATTGTTACTTCATTAGATGTGATTTTTATAACGGAAATGTCGTCAAAATAAAACCCGTCAGAGGTAACGAATGAATTGCTTACCAGCGTGAATCGTAATATAATTTCTTTATCTGAAAATGGAGTAAGATCAATCATTTCATGAACCCATTTGGTTTGGGTTCCATCATAAACAGGCTGACCTGGTTTCTGGAAAATATTCCCCTGTATAGTATATTGCCCATCCAGCGGAGTCCAGGAAATCCCATTATCGTCAGATGCAAGTAGCTGAACATAATCCCAGCCTTTTTGTATATCCCATCGTGCATAAAATGAAAGCTGAGCCCATGCAGCACCTGATAAGTCAATAGTATGGATAGTGGTAAATGAATTTTGCAAATTTCCGGGATAATTACCTGCAGGGGAATCAGTAATTGACGAAGGCGGTGAAACCCAATCGTTTGTGGTAATTGACCAGCCACCTGCCCAGTTGTCAGTATTATTGCAGGCATCATAAAATACCAGTTCCGGCATTCCAAAAGCTTTTGTAATTGTATCGCTGGTGGTATAATGACCATTGTCGAGTGTTGCAAGGAACTGAATGATAGTGCCGGGGGCTATATCAGGGTCAATACTATATGCTATTGAGTCAATGATTGTTTCAAGCAAATCCGGATCGATGAATGTTATTGGTTCTCCTAGATAAGATATGCAGGGGCTTATTGCTTCAAGACTCAGAGTGAAATTTCCTCCGTCCTGAAAGCCCATACGCTGGACTGAGAACTTCAGAAAACCATCATTTTCAATAATATAAGGCATATTCTGATCCGCAAACTCAGCATACTGAAGTGCAAGCAGTCCGGCAGTCAGGCTTTGTGTCATGTTTTCCTGACAAAGCGGAATGATACGGTTTATTGCCGGCCAGAATCCATCGCTGGATGTTCCTACTTCAGGGGTATAAGAAAATATTTTTGATTTGGTACTCTGTTCTCCGTACATCCAGTCGTCAGACCCTCCGTTGACAAGATAAAGCAGAATACTGCTTGTACCGGTAAGGTATTTGTTATCGCGGGTCATTAATCGGGAATGTGCCGAGAATATATCATCATCAGGAGTGACAGATTTTATGTATCCCCAGGAATAAAGAAGCAGGTTGGAATAGGAATGATAATTCAGTGCTATAGTAAAGGGCACAGCTTCACATAATTCTTTGAGCATGAATGTTTCAGGTTCGGAAAATGGTTCTGTGCCACGATAAATTTCACTGGTTGGCAAAGGCGATGAGCCTGTATTATCACAACCCCACATAAAACCAAAATTCCGGTTCAGATCTACACCATAGGATTCCCCACCGTTTATCTTTCTGTTTTTTCGCCACATTCCCCCGCCGTTTGGTGCTATCAACTGATTATATTTGTATCCATCGGGGTTAAGAATGGGAACAAAATACAGTTCAGCATTATCAAGCAAATAAGTTACAACAGGGTCAGAACCATAATTTTCAAGGAGGTAATACATATAATAAAGCAGGTGTTGCATCCCTATTGGTTCTCGTGCATGAAGCATAGCATCATAAAGAATTTTAGGTTTAAAGGATCTTATTTCTTTATTTGAAATTATTGCCATATAAACCGGATATCCTTCCTGAGTGCGTAAAGGACCTAATTCGGTGCGGGGAGTGATTAATCCTGGGTACATGGCAAACATCTGGTCAAGGTGAGCCATGCATGCATCATTATCAGAAAATCCTCCTAAGGTTCCTAACGCAAATCCCTGAGGTATTGGATATTTTGCTGACAAAGCCGTTCCGGTATGCAGATCAGATTTTGATTCAGGTAAAAGATTACGCTCAGCATAATATTTAGTCAGATCACTTATCAGGATTTCAAAATCTACTGAAAGCTTACTCATTATTTCAAGCTCATTTTCAGAAGTTTCAAGGATTATATAATTATTACCTGAAATTATGGCATCATCAAGGTTAATACCTGCTTCTGCCATCTTTAACATTTTCTGACTATCGGCCTGTAACCTGATGCGTGAATACTTCATGTTTTGCCCTGCTGCCAACATGAAAGAGAAAAATAAAACTAAAGTCAGCAGGTAAGTTTTCATAGTTTCTATTTTATTATGAAGTTGTTTTACAGGCACAAAATTAATTATTTATGTAGAAAAAAGATATCAAATCAATAATCTTTGCAATAAAACAATAATTTTGCATGGTTTAATTGCTTAAAACAATTAGTTGCGATGTTAAGAAATGTTTTATTCCTTTCTTTTTTATTCCTGATCTCAGGATTAAATGCTCAACAGGTTGTGGCAACTACGGGATATTTTGCTGAGAACCAGCAAATTTCTTTGAGCTGGACTGTTGGAGAAACTTTTGTTACCACATTGAGTTCCGAGACTAACTTTCTTACTCAGGGCTTTAATCAGAGTAAGTTAAGTCTGACCATTGTTTTTGAGAAAAAGACTGATTCCGGTTTGAAAATCTATCCAAATCCGGTACAGGAATCTCTTTTTATTGAAGCTAATGAAAACACAGGTGAATTATATTATGACCTGATCTCACTGGAAGGAAAGCCACTTATCACGACCAGAATTACAGGAACAAAAGCTGAAGTTTCATTTAAATCCTATGTTTCAGGAGTTTATCTTTTACAGATATTCTCGAATGAAGAGCTTTTAAAGATTGTAAAGATCGTGAAAAAATAAATCTTTCAGAAATTCAGTGTCGGTCTCTTTGCTATCTGTTATTCTTCCATGATTTTTACACATCTGACACTGAATCCGTTGCGCTTGTCATTACTGTTTCTGGCAACTGATTGCGTAGCATAAGAAAGCCCTCTTGTCCATGCATTTGCAATATTGGCTTCGGTAGAAGACCAGAAGGTACCTATCCTTCCAAAATTATAATACAGGCCATTCGTAAAACGATCGCCGGAAGGATAAGCATTGAAACCACTTTCGTTTGTAGCTTCTGCATTAGGTAATTCCCACCTTGGGTGTGGCTCAGGAGCTGTGCGGGTAGATTTCATTTTACCTCCAGCTACCAGACTGCCCCCTAAATATGTGAGCAAGTCTGCCCAGTCTTCATCTTCAGGGATTTTCCAGCCCTGAGGACAAAGTTCGTTGGTGTCGGCAACTGCGAACCAGTTATACAGCTTTCCATACGCATCATCCCAATCGGGGTTACCACCTGGATAGGAATAGGCACCAAATGTTGCTGCACTCCATTGGGCATTGCTAAGATTACCCGCTATTTCAACTTCATTGTTATATCTTGTGGTACGAAGATTTTCTGCCATCCATATCTGAGAGCCGATCATGATGGTAGGGTAGGTGTTTCCGTCAATATCGGTAACAGTTCCCGTTAGTGGCATAGTTGTAAATGAGATTTCGTTTCCATAGCCGGTACCGGCGCGATTTGTGGCAAAAGCCCTTACATAATAGGTAACGGCATCGTCAAGACCTGATAATTCTGTGGTGATATCGCCTTTTCCAACTCCATCTCCGGCAATGGTATCAGAGGTTGTGGGTGGTGAAGATGTGCTCCAGCAAAAACCTTTGAGAAGTATCACTTCACCGCCATCATTTATTACTTTCCCTGATAATTTTACTTCTCTGGCAGTAACATTCAGAGATTCTTCGGTTATAACCTCCGGAACAGCAATACTAACCGATCCTGAGGTTTCAGCATACAATGCATAAGGCACACTAAGCAGTTCATTGCTTCCCATTAGTGAGAAATCATTTCCACCATTTGCATCAAATTCTACCATTAAGAAATATGGTCCTGCACCCCAATTAATCAAAGAAAAATTTCCCTGAGGGTTCAAACCCTGACCAATGGTAAGGATAACCAGCCCGAATGCATTGGTTGTTACAAAATGTTCTTCTTCGTAAACAGAAACTCCATCAATATTGCCCTGTAAAAGGCTGATCCTGAATGATACATCCTGGTTTGGAATAATATCACCGGAAATATTACGTGCAACAGCCTGATATGTAAATCCCTGCGGTACCTGAGAGCTTAAGCCTGAACAGATCAGAAGCAAAACGAATGTAATAAAAAGCCTGTGTTTCATGATTGCCGCACTAAAAAATTATAAACCAAGTTTACTTTTGATCTTTTGAGGTATAGCATTCTTATTCAGCATTATAGAAATAGTCTTGTATTGAACAAAAGCTTCTGAAGCATAAAGGTATCCACCATAAGGATTATTATCAGTTCCCCATGAATTCTTCACAATATAGTATTTTGCTCCTTTCTGATCGCTTGCTATACCAATAATGTGCATTGCGTGGTCGTCAGTGGTGGTTTGGTTATCGTAACCGGCCTGTCGCTCTTCCTGAGTGATCTTTTTCTCCTGAATAGGCTCTTTGAAGCTATACAGCATATCATCTTTTTCTTTTTGCGATAATTGCTCCCATCTGCCGCGTTCCATACCATCCATAACTTGAAATTCGGTTTCGGGCACAATAGCAACCCCATTTCTATGTGAGAACCCTCTTTCACTTATATCACTTGCCCACGCTACTGTGTAACCTGCTGTAAGGGCTTCATCAATCACCTCCATGAATTCATTAAGAGGCAGATTCCATGCTTTTTCAAAATTCCAGTTGTCAGGAACTTCTATAATGAAATCTTTATAAAAAGGATGATGCGTAAATGAAGCAAGCTGCACATAGTCTTCAGTTTTTATACCTAATGAAGCTGCAAAGCTTTTAGGAGTGTAGTTTTTCCCTTTGTAAGTAAATTCTTTAGGGTAGGAACCAAGATAAACATCAAGCAGGCTGTTATAACCTTCTTTCCAAACCGGTGTGAGCTTGCGGTTTGGATTTTTAATAACGGCATCGGCAAAAGCTTTCAGAACCGCATCCATCTCACCATGTACATGATTTTTTTCACCAATTACTTTTCCTGAATATGCTTCATCAGGAACGGCTCCGAAATTTTCCAGAACATAAAAAGCATCCGGTAATGCACCTCCGCCTGAAAAGCTGATACTGCCATGAAATCTGACATAACGGTCAACTTTGGCTGAATATGTGTTGTAAACAACAAACATTTCTGACAGGGAAATTTCACCTTTGCCAATTCTGAGCAATTCCGACTCAATCAGGGAGTTAGTTCCAAAGCTCCAGCAGGTACCCGAACGGTACTGATTTTTTACAGGAGTTGCTGCAAGCCGGATCTCATCAGTAAAAATATAGCCTTTTTTCTTTTCGTTTTCATTTTCCTGTTGCGCGTTTACGGAAAAGAATAAAAAAATCAGGGCTACTAAAGTAGTTGATAATAAGGATCTTTTGAGCATGATGTAAGATTTATTAATTAATAAAAGGATGATAATTGGTGCAAAGGTAGTAAATTGATAATTTCGCAGCCTCAAATTTAAAGTCAAATAATATGCTACGGACACATACCTGCGGACAATTAAGAATAGCAGATGTAAGAAAAAAAGTAAGCCTTTGCGGATGGGTTCAGCGTTCCCGCGATTTTGGAGGAATGACCTTTATGGATTTGCGTGATCGCTATGGCATAACTCAATTGGTTTTCAATATGGAAACCAATGCTGTTTTATGTCAGCAAGCCCGTGAATTGGGGCGCGAGTTTGTTATTAAGGCTAATGGCGAAGTTTCTGAACGAAGTAATAAAAACCCCAAATTGCCAACCGGTGATATAGAAATCATAGTTGAATCGTTTGAGATTCTTAATCAGTCGAAACTACCACCATTTACAATTGAAGATAATACTGACGGAGGAGAAGAGCTGAGGATGAAATATCGTTATCTGGATTTGCGGCGTAATCCTGTAAAATTAAATATGGAACTGCGTCATCGCATGGCTTTTGAAATCCGCAAATATCTTGATGAACAAAGTTTTATAGAGATTGAAACACCTGTTCTTATCAAAAGCACTCCTGAAGGTGCCAGAGATTATGTGGTTCCTTCGCGTGTGAACCCCGGAGAATTTTACGCTTTGCCTCAGTCGCCGCAAACTTTCAAACAATTGCTGATGGTAGCAGGTTTTGACCGCTATTTTCAGATCGTAAAATGTTTTCGTGACGAAGATCTGCGAGCCGATCGTCAGCCTGAGTTTACGCAGATTGACTGCGAGATGTCGTTCGTTTCTCAGGAAGATATTTTTTACACCTTTGAAGGACTGGTAAAACATCTCTTTAATGCTGTAAAGGGTATTAACATAGATAACTTTCCACGCATGACCTATGCCGATGCAATTAAGCATTACGGAAGCGATAAGCCGGATATACGTTTTGGAATGACTTTCATTGAATTGACAGAAATAGTAAAGGGCAAGGAGTTCAAGATTTTTGATGATGCTGAACTTGTAGTTGGGATTAATGCCACAGGTTGCGCTGATTATACCCGCAAACAAATTGATGAACTTACTGAATTTGTGAAAAAACCACAGATTGGAGCAGGTGGGTTGATTTATCTTCGATATGCTGCTGATGGTAGTTTGAAATCTTCGGTTGACAAATTTTATAATCCTGATGAATTAAAGAAATGGGTAGAAACATTTAAGGCTCAGCCAGGTGATTTAATGCTGATAATGGCTGGTCCTGCAGCAAAAACAAGAAAGGCTCTGAATGAATTGCGTCTTGAAATGGGCTCTCGCCTTGGTTTGCGGAATCCGGATACTTATAAACCGCTTTGGGTTTATGATTTTCCTCTACTTGAATGGGATGAAGAAACTCAGCGTTATTACGCTATGCATCATCCATTTACGTCGCCCAGGCCTGAAGATGTTCCATTACTCCAAACCAACCCGGGTGAAGTTTGTGCCAACGCTTACGATATGGTGATAAACGGAGTAGAGGTTGGCGGAGGTTCAATAAGAATTCACAATCGTGATATGCAGTTTGAAATGTTAAGAGTCCTTGGTTTTAAAGATGAAGAGGCACTTTCACAGTTTGGCTTCTTAATGAATGCTTTTGAGTATGGCGCTCCTCCGCATGGTGGAATTGCATTTGGATTCGATCGCTTATGCTCTTTATTTGGTGGCACCGAATCCATTCGCGATTTTATTGCATTTCCTAAAAATAATTCAGCCCGCGATGTAATGATTGATTCGCCATCGGCTATATCAGAGGAGCAGTTAAAAGAATTGGGTATCTGTTTAATTGGTACTGATAGAAACAAAATATAAAACCTATTTTATCAGTTTTTTATAACGTATTCTTCGTGGTGTTTCATCGCCAAGTCGTTTACGGCGGTTTTCTTCGTATTCGGTATAGCCGCCTTCAAAGAAATAAACCTGTGAATCTCCTTCAAAAGCAAGGATGTGAGTGGCTATTCTGTCCAGGAACCAGCGGTCGTGAGAAATAAGTAATGCACAACCAGCGAAGTTTTCAAGCCCTTCTTCGAGCGCGCGTAATGTGTTCACATCAATATCGTTGGTAGGCTCGTCAAGCAGCAGCACATTGGCTTCAGAACGCAAAGTCAGAGCCAGATGCAGTCTGTTACGTTCGCCACCGGAAAGCACTCTTGCTTTCTTACCCTGATCAGTTCCTGTAAAATTGAATCTTGCAACATAAGCTCTTGAATTCATCAGCCTGCCACCAAGCTGTATGGTCTCATTTCCTTCGCTTACAATCTGCCACACATCCTTTTCAGGGTCAATCGCTGCATGAGCCTGATCAACATAACCGAGCTTTACTGAGTCACCAACAGTGAAAGTCCCGCTATCGGGTTGTTCCTGACCCATGATCAAACGGAACAATGTTGTTTTACCTGCGCCATTCGGACCAATAATTCCTACAATACTTGCAGGAGGTATTGAAAAATTAAGATTCTCAAAAAGTATCTTATCTCCATATGCTTTTGTTACATTCTGAGCTTTGATCACTTTAGTACCAAGCCTTGGACCGTTAGGAATAAAAATCTCAAGACGTTCTTCTTTTTGTTTTACATCTTCACTCATAAGCTTTTCGTAAGCCGATAGCCTTGCCTTGGATTTTGCATGACGTGCTTTTGGCGACATTCTTACCCATTCAAGCTCGCGTTCAAGAGTTTTACGACGCCGGCTTTCTGTCTTTTCTTCCATAGCAAGGCGGTTTGACTTTTGTTCAAGCCATGAGCTGTAATTCCCTTTCCAGGGAATGCCTTCACCACGGTCAAGTTCAAGTATCCAACCGGCTACATTATCAAGAAAATAACGATCGTGGGTTACAGCTATGACAGTACCTTTGTATTGTTTCAGATGCTGCTCGAGCCATTCAACCGATTCGGCATCCAGATGGTTGGTAGGTTCGTCGAGGAGCAAAATATCAGGTTCTGACAGAAGCAAACGACATAATGCAACGCGCCGACGTTCGCCACCAGACAGATTTTTTACCGGTGATTCAGCATCAGGGCATCGCAAGGCTTCCATAGCACGTTCCAGCTTTACATCCAGCTCCCATGCATCATGATGCTCAAGCAATTCAGTCAATTCACCCTGTCGCTGTATTAATCTGTTCATTTCATCGTCGCTCATGGGTTCGGCAAAACGATTATTAACTTCTTCATATTCTTTCAGAAGATCAATCACCTGTTGAACCCCTTCTTCTACGATCTCTTTCACGGTTTTGGCGTCGTCAAGTACAGGTTCCTGTTCAAGTAAACCAACTGAATAGCCCGGTGAATACACCACTTCACCCTGATAGGATTTATCAACACCGGCAATGATCTTTAACAGAGTTGATTTTCCTGAACCATTTAAACCTATAATACCGATTTTGGCTCCATAGAAAAAAGAAAGATATATGTTTTTGAGTATCTGCCTGTTAGGTGGGATTAATTTCCCGACTCCAACCATGGAGAAGATTATTTTTTTATCGTCGCTCATGATAACCCAGTTTAATAATTGCTGCAAAACTAAGAAAACAGAATGATTTAATTACCTGTGTCAGATATAACCAATAAACCTTGATTTTTTCTTTTAACCCTGTTTTATTTCTTTCCCTTACCGATAATGGTTTAAAATTCAAATCATATTAGTAAGTTTGCAGCAGTTAAGATACTGAAAAAGCCGCAGGCATGAATATTCTCATACTTTCAAATAAAATGCCTTATCCTCCGAAAGATGGCGGCTCTATTGCTACTTTTTGCATTGCCCGATCATTTGCTGCTTTGGGACACAAGGTAACTGTTCTGGCAATGAACACTTCAAAACATTATTACAACACTGATCTGATCCCAAAAGAGATTTCAGGACTTATTGAATTTATTGGCGTTGATGTGGATACCCAAATATCGGTATTTGATGCATTGAAGAATCTGCTTACAAAGTCAATTCCTTATAATGCCCAACGATTCATAAGCGAAGAATTTGAGAATAGACTTGCCGGTTTGCTGCAAACACGCAGTTTTGATGTTGTTCAGCTTGAGGGTACTTATCTGGGACCATATATTCATACCATCAGAAAATACAGTACGGCGCTGGTGAGTATGAGGTCTCATAATATTGAGCATGAAATATGGCAGCGCACGGCAGCTCTGGCAAAAGGATTTCGAAAATATTATCTCACCAATCTTGCAAAGCGTATTAAACGTTTCGAAGTTTCTATGGTGAATAATTATGATGTGATGGTTCCTATTACACAGCGAGACGGAGATTTTTTACATAAATTAGGCTGCAGGATACCTATGAAAGTTATACCAACAGGTATAAATTCCGATGTGTTTAAGCCTGATTATTCAAGTTTTGAATTTCCGTCATTATTCCATCTTGGGGCGCTTGATTGGACTCCAAACCAGGAAGGACTAAAGTGGTTTTTCGCAAAGGTGTGGCCATTAGTTTTAAAGGAGTTCCCTGACCTAAAGTTTTATCTTGCCGGTAGGAATGCTCCCGCTTATTATTCAAAATTATCAGAACCTAATGTGATTTTTCTTGGTGAAGTTGAAAGCGCACAGGATTTTATACGCTCCAAAGCCATAATGATAGTTCCTTTATTATCAGGAAGTGGTATGCGTATCAAAATCATTGAAGGAATGGCCCTTGGAAAGGCAATTATCACAACTTCAATAGGAAAGGAGGGTATTGAGATAGAGCCCGGCAAACATATGATGGTTGCTGATGATCCGTCAGGGTTTCTTGAAGCTCTTAGATTTTTGCTTGCAAAAAAAGAAAATGTTATTGAAATGGGGAGGCAGGCAGAGGCTTTTGTGAACCAATATTATGATAACCTGAAAATAGTTAAGTCTTTATGCGAATTTTACCAACAACAACTTACCTGATATGCTGATAGTATTTTGGTTATCGGTTTTTTTTGTGATTTATAGCTATGCTATTTATCCGTTTATCCTGAAATTACTTGTAATTGGTAAGAAACAGAATAATGTCTTTTACGATGAAAACGAATTACCTCTGGTATCGGTGATAATTGCAGCATATAATGAAGAAAGTGTAATAGTTGAAAAACTTGACAGCGTTCTCCAAAGCTCTTACCCTGATGATAAACTTGAAATTCTGATAGGTTCTGACGCTTCATCCGATAAAACTATACCTTTGGTAAAGGAGATGAGTCAGAAATTTCCGCTGATCAGGTGTTTTGATTTTTCTGAACGCCGCGGGAAACCTTCGGTAGTTAACGATCTTGTGAGTCATTCAAAAGGTGAGATCCTGATATTGACTGACGCAAATGTTATTTTTTCTTCGGGCACTATTATTAATCTGATCAGGCATTTCAAGAATCAAAGTATTGGGCTTGTTGATACCCACATGGTGAACAGAGGTTTAAAAAAGGAAGGCATTTCGTATCAGGAGAAGGCTTATATATCACGTGAAGTACAGATAAAACACATGGAAAGCCTTATCTGGGGAACCATGATGGGACCTTTTGGGGGTTGTTATGCTGTAAGACGTGGGGATTACAGTGATGTTCCTCCTCATTCGCTGGTTGACGACTTTTATATTAATATGAAAGTGCTTGAAAAAGGGAAAAAGGCTGTCAACGAACTTGAATCTGTCGTTTTTGAGGATGTTTCAAATAGTATGCGCGATGAATTTAGAAGAAAGGTTCGTATTTCAGCAGGGAATTTCCAGAATTTAGGACGTTTCAGGCAATTGCTATGGCCTCCGTGGAGTGGAACAGGATTTGCATTTTTGTCGCACAAGGTGCTGCGCTGGTTTGGTCCTTTGTTTCTTATTCTGGCAATGGTGTCAAACATTTATCTGGCAAAACATTGTGTTTTCTATTCTTTTACTTTAGCAGGACAATTATTATTAATGTTTGGAATTCCATTTTTTGACTGGATACTGAAAAAAATAAATATACATCTGTCAGTTGTACGCCTTGCCGTGCATTTTTATGCCATGAATCTGGCTTTACTTGTGGGACTTTTTAAATATTTAAAAGGAATCCGAACCGGTGTATGGAAGCCTACACCAAGAAATCAGTAGTAAAATTTGTTTATTGAGCCTTGCTGTTTGAGGGCAACTGTCATGGAAATAGAAGGTTATACGATTTGTATTTACAAAATAGTCCAAACTGTTTTGTAAATCTACAAACGTAAATGCCGATGGTTTAAATATATAGAACAATCGAGCAGAGCGATTATACGAATTGTATTTACAAAATAGTCCAAGCTGTTTTGTAAATTACAATCGTTAATGCCGGTGGTTAAAACATTAAGAACAATTGAGCGGAGCGATAATTGGTCTGTTATATTTTGCCATCCGGTAAAATTGGTCTATTATATTTTTCCAATCGGTATTAAATGCTATTATGTGAAATATCAGTTCGAACTTTCGTTGTTTTGCTCTGTATTTCTTTTTCTGAAAAGTTTTCCCCATGCATCAGAATCCATTAACGGAGAATCGGTAACGGCTTTGAAACTAAGCCATATACCAAGAGGAAGAAATAGCGCTGACGACAACCACATACCCATAAATGGGGTTAAAACTCCGGTTCTTACATATTTATCGCCTGTAGTCGATGCAATATGAAACAATATAAACAAAATAGTAGCAACTACCAGTGGCAAACCCAGCCCACCTTTCCGTATAATGGCTCCAAGCGGCGCACCAACGAAGAAAAGTATGATGCAGGCAACTGATAATGTGTATTTACGGTGCCATTCAATATCATGACGACGTATAAGACGTAGCTCGTTTTCATAAAAATCTGAACGAGCCTCAATTGATGATTTTACATTTCGTGATGTATTCAGGGCATTATCAATTATTTTCGAGTGTTCATCATAATTAATTCCTTTCAGAAAGTCGCCCATGAAAACAAGGATAGAATCCATCTGAATAGGCTTTGACAGTTGATGCTGTGAATAATGATAATAATTGCGATACATTGAAAGTGAAAAATTATTTTTCTCCTGAATGTGTTTTTGGTAAAGTGAATCACGGGAATATTCCAGTTGCTTTAGATTAAACATCTGGAAATTGTTTTTAAAAAGATCTTCGTCTGTTCTGTTAAATTCAAATCCTGACAAATCAAACCGCCTAACTTCTTTTTCAAAACGCATTCTCATAAAAGGAGAAGCTGAAGCTGAGCTTTGATTTGGGTTTTCATCATAATTTGCTCCGTTATATAATGTTAATATCAGAAACCTGCCATCTGGTGTTTGATCCATTGTGCCCCATTCTGCGAGTGTCAGGGTTGTTTTTCCCTGTCCTGAGGTGTGGTCGTATATCATTACATCACGGATTAGACTCCCGTCTTTTTCTTTGTCACCTATTTTTATCACATAGCCGTCAAGTCCATAGTAATATATACCTTCCTGAAGATTGAAAGACAGTTTTTGTTGTCGTATATCAAAAAGTATTGAATGAAATTTAAGGTTGGCAATAGGTAAAACTACATTTGAAAAATAAAAGGCTCCTATTCCTATAAGAATTGATAGTATAATCAATGGTGTCATTATCCTTCGAAGTGAAACACCCGAAGCTTTTATTGCCACCAGCTCATAGTGTTCACCCAAGTTGCCGAAAGTCATAAGTGATGAAAGTAAAATGGCGAGAGGTAACGCTAATGGAACAAAAGTAGAAGAAGCATAAAACATAAGCTCAGCTATCATATTCCACGGCAAGCCCTTGCCTACAAGATCGTCAACATATTTCCACAGAAATTGCATGAGTAATACAAAAATGGCTATGAAGAAAGTCAGTGCCAGTGGTCCTAAATATGATCGTAGGACAAGCATGTCAATTTTTTTTATCAAAGTTGTTTTCTTCATATGTTGCCTTGGAAGATCAAAGATTCATAGTGCGAAACCTTGCCCTAAACTATTTCATAAGGTGCAAATTCTGTTTTTCGGCTGTATTGACAAAACTGACACAATACCTTGTATTAAGAACATTTAATGAGTTTTTATTTGTGATTTGAGCTCAAATGTTCGTTTGTTAATCAGTATAACAGGTCAGCATTAAAAAAACTGCCGCAAAATTAGCCTTTAAATATATTATTGATTTTTTTAGCAAAATAAATATAAAATTCATTGAAATAACGAGAAAGTTTTACATTTGCGTATTATTAAAGGGTGTAATATGAATTTATTAAACCATTTAGCTCTATGAAAATAATACAAGTAACTGATCGTAAGACGGTTAGGCAGTTTCATGATGCTATAAGGGTTATTTATAAAGATGACCCTAATTTTGTTTGTCCTTTAGATAAGGATATAGAAGCTATTTTTGATCCTTTAAAAAACACTTTTTTTAATAATGGCGATGCTTCCCGATGGATTTTAATAAATGATAATGGTGAATTAATAGGGAGGGTGGCTGCTTTTTATAATTGGGAGAAAGCCCGTAAATATGAGCAACCAACCGGTGGTATGGGCTTTTTTGAATGTATTGACAATCAGGAAGCAGCTTTTCTCTTGTTTGATACTTGCAGGGATTGGCTTGAAAAAGCCGGTTTGCAGGCTATGGATGGGCCTGTAAACTTTGGTGAGAACGAAAGTTACTGGGGTTTGCTGGTTGAAGGTTTCAACAACCCCAGCTATGGTATGAACTATCATCATTCTTATTATCAGAATTTTTTTGAAAATTATGGATTCTATAATTTTTTTGAACAAATTACCAATAAACTGGATCTTACCAGAGAATTTCCTGAACGTTTCTGGAAAATAGCCGACTGGATAAGACAAAAGCCCGGATTTGCATACGAGCACTTTAAAAAAAAGAATTCTGAAAAATATCTGAGAGATATTAAAGAGGTATATGATCAGGCATGGGTGCATCACGAGCATTTTACCCCTATTGATTTGGACATACTGAGAAAAGAATTTCAGAAAGCAAAACATATTCTTAATGAGGAGTTTATATGGTTTGCCTATCATGATAAAAAGCCGGTGGCGTTTCTCGTAATGTTGCCTGATGCAAATCAGATACTTAAATACTTTAATGGCAGACTGAATTTATTGGATAAAATAAGATTTTTGCTGTTAAAAAGAAAAGACCTTTATACAAAGGCACGCATTACCGTAATGGGTGTAATTCCCCGGTTTCAGCGCTATGGAATTGAATCTGCAATATTCTGGCATATGGACAAAATTATGCGTAAGAAACCAAATTACACTGAAATTGAGCTTGCATGGGTAGGCGATTTTAATCCCAAAATGCAAAAGCTTCATGATGCGGTACAAAGTACATTTTCAAAACGACATATAACTTATCGAAAACTTTTTAAGAAAGGAACTGAAAAACGGGCAAACATAATTGTTTGATGTAAATGAAATGCTAATATCAATTTCAATGATAACAGGGTTTATTAGTAAACAGGGGAGAATTTTGTAAATCAAATAATAACAATAATTCGTGAATTTCTTAACTATGATTACTATTGCCAGAGCCAATCTTAGTGTTGAGAACCTTATTAAAATTGCAAGGTTTCATGAGAAAGTGGAACTGCTCCCTGATACAGAAAAACGTATTAATTCATGTCGTGCAGTGCTTGAAAAGAAAATTGTTGCCAAAGAAATAATGTACGGTGTAAATACCTGTTTTGGCGAATTTTCAGAAGTCGTACTTAATGACGATCAGGTAAAGGATTTTCAAAAATACCTAATCTATAATCATGCTGCAGACCAGGAAGACTTTGTTTTAATGGGAATGAATACTGCTTTAAAGAATTTTAAGACTCTTGATAATGCTCTTGATATTCTTGATTCTTGGCATTGAGTTTATGGCGTCAGTCCGGGATCTGAGAGAAAAATATGAAACTCCTTAATATATTATATATAGTGTCGGAACAAATAAGGTACGTGAAGTGTTAAGAAAATAATTTGAATTTCTGGATGTTGACCATATTTTGTATCTGGATCATAATAAAATGAAAAATCTGGTTAAGTCATATGAGGTTTTTATTGAGGTTGAAAATGTAATTGGAAGTATTGGGTAACAGTATGTTAAAGATGATTAATTGAATTGCTTTTTCTTAGGTTCTATCATCATATTGCCATTTTTTAAAATAATTTGTTAAGTTTTGTTAAAATCAAATATTATTTTATATCTTAGCGCAAATTTTCTCGAGGCGGTAATTTCTTAGTATGGTGGCTATGTTAAATTCAATATATATGCTTGAGTAATTTATTTATTAATTAAACTAGTGTTAAACAATTTCTAATCAAAATCAATGAGATTATGAGAAAATTTACTTTTTTGCTGGCCTGTATGCTGCTGGTAGCACAGGCTATATTCGCACAGCGAACTATCACTGGTGTTGTCACCAGTTCAGAAGACAACCAAGGAATACCAGGTGTTTCTGTTGTTGTTAAGGGCGCACCTACCACTGGCGCTGTTACTGATGCCAATGGTAAGTATGTTCTTACTGTTCCTGCCGATGCTGTCAGCCTGATGTTTAGTTTTATTGGTTTTCAAACCGTAGAGATTCAGATTTTAGGGCGCTCGGTTATTGATGTTGTTTTACAACCTGAAGCAACCACTCTTGAAGAATTGGTTGTTATTGGTTATGGAACTCAAAGAAAAAGAGAGGTTACTGGTTCGATTACATCAATTCGTGGAGATGAACTTGCTAAAATAGCAACTCCCAGCTTTGAATCCCAATTGCTGGGTCGTTCTACCGGAGTTCAGATCACATCGCAGACCGGTGTACTTGGTGAGGTACCAAGAATTCGTATCAGGGGTGTTGGATCAATAACATCCGGTACCTACCCTCTTATTGTTGTTGATGGTATTCCAATCCTTACCGGAGATGTTGGAGGATACGCTTCTACTAACGCTCTTGGAGATATAAATCCGGCAGACATTGAATCAATTGAAGTATTAAAAGATGGTTCAGCAACTGCTATTTATGGTTCAAGAGCTGCTAATGGTGTAATTCTTATTACAACCAAGAGAGGGACAGCCGGAAAATTCCAGTTGAATTATAGTAATTATTTTGGTATTGCACAACCCGTCAGACTGTTTGATTTGACTAATGAAACAGAATTTCTTGAATTGACTGCTGAAATGTTTGAAAATGCAGGTAGAACAAGCCCTGCTATAGCAACCGGACTTAATACCGACTGGCAGAAAGAGGTTCTTAGGAGCAATGCATTCCAGCAAGACCATATAATTTCTTTGTCAGGTTCAACACCACAAACCGGATATTATTTCTCAGTGGGTTATTCTGATCAGGAAGGCGTTACAATACCTAACGATATGAGCCGGTTTACATTCCGTGCTAACCTTGACCAGAAAGTTACGAAAGCCATCACATTTGGTGCAGGTGCAAATCTTGCCCGTACTCAGTATAATGGCCAAAATACTGGAGAAAACTCATTGTCGGGTAATGTTTTCTCAGCAATAAGACAACTTCCTAATACTCCTATTTATAATCCTGATCATCCTACCGGCTATAATATTGACCTTGTAAATCCACAATTGGTAGGTCGCGGGGAGAATCTTCAGACTATTGATGATAACCTTCCCAATATTATGTATACATTGAAGAACAATGTTTATGGTTCAAAAGTAAACAGAGGTACAATGAGCGTTTATGGTGCAGCGGATTTATTGCCATTTCTTAATTTCCGCTCACAGATAGGTGTTGACCTTTCAATGACCGAAGGTCTTTTGTACTGGAACCCTATCCATGGTGATGGTGCATCAGTAAAAGGAAGAATATATAATACCCAAACCAATTTTCTGATATGGAATATTCAGAACATTTTGTCATTTAACAAATCTTTTGCTGATATTCATAATCTCAGTGCAACATTGGTTCAGGAAGCTCAAAAGCAAAACTACAACTATTTCTTTGCCGGTGGAACCAATATTTCCGATCCTCATTTCAGGTATGGTGTTATTGGTGGTTCATATTCAACACAACTTTCATCGGGTAGTATGACCGGTAATGGGATTCTTTCCTATGCCGGACGTTTGAGCTATAATTATGATAGTAAATATTTTATTCAGTTATCATCACGTTACGATGGCTTGTCAGCTTTACCAAAAGACAACAGATGGGGTTTCTTCCCGGGAGTTTCAGTTGGATGGACTGTTTCACGCGAAGGTTTTATGGAGAATGTGAATTTTATTTCCGATCTGAAGATACGAGCTTCTTATGCTGAGGTTGGTAACTCTTTCATTGGAAATTATCCATATCTGGGTTTGTACTCGGGTGTCAGATATGCTGATTATACAGGTATTGCCTTTGCTCAAATGGGTAATGATCAGTTATTATGGGAAACAAGTAATAAATATGATATTGGTCTGGATGCTTCAATTCTTGATGGGAAATTCACTTTAACCTACGATTATTTCCTTAATGATCTTGACGGTCTTATCCTTCAGGCACCTACTCCTCCTTCGTTTGGTGTTCCCGGGAACTATGTGTACAGAAATATAGGAACTATGAGAAACTCAGGTCATGAGTTCTCAGTTGATGCCAGAGTATTAAGCACTCGTGATCTATCCTGGAATGTTGGTGTTAATCTCACATTGACAAAGAATGAAGTAACTTCACTTGTTGATGACAAGCCAATTATTCTTACCTATACCATAATTGATGTAGGAGAATCCATACGTTCAGTTTATGGTTATGATTATGTAGGTGTAAATAAAGCCAATGGCAATCCGATATACCGCAAGGCTGACGGAACTATGGTTCAGGGTAATATTGCAAATCAAACTTACAGAGTATATGATCCCAACGATCCTGAAGATGTTTCACAAGCAGCCACACTTGCTGCATCCGACAGAAAGGTTTTTGGTTCATCACTTCCAACATATTTTGGCGCTATAACTTCAGATTTGAAATACAAAAACTTTGATTTCTCAATGCTCTTCCGTTTTTCAGGTGGTAATTATATAATGAATCGTACCAGAGCCGATCTACTTTCAAATACATTTACAAACTTTGGTTCTGAAATGCTTGAAAGATGGCAAAGCCCTGATAAACCCGGTGATGGCTGGACACCAAAACTTTGGTATGGACAGACCAATTTCATTAATCGCCAGAATGAAACCAGCGGACGTTTTGTTGAAAAGGCTGATTTCCTGAAACTGCAGAACCTTGTTTTAGGTTATACCTTTCCTAAACATTTGCTAAGTCGTGTTGGCATTAATGGATTAAGAGTATTTGTTTCAGGCTCTGAATTATTCATGATTACTGATTATACCGGTGTAGACCCTGAAATGGAAAGAGAAGATGGATATGATTATAATGGAACTCCAAGACAAAGAACTTTTGTTTTTGGTATTAATTTCAGTTTATAAACCTTAAAAAATGTTGAAAAATGAAAAAGAATAAATATAATAAAAGCTTGCTATTACTTTTCGCATCATTTTTTGCTTTTGGAATTTTCTTTACTTCATGCGAAAAAGATGTACTAGATCTGGTGCCTTATAATCAGATCTCCGAAAATGTTGCCTTTGATACACCTGAAAAGATTGCTCTTGCTGTTAATGGTATGTACGAAGCCGCTCAGGTTGGACAGTACAGATTGCCTACAGGCGATGGACTTCGCGGATATCCGTTTGGAGCAGCTTTTGTTCAGCAGGGCGATAATCGTGGCGAGGATGTTGTGAATACTCAGGCGTTTTATCAAATTACCTATATGGGTACATATAATTCAACTACCGCCAATAATGTATTCTACTGGAACGATACCTATCGTCTTATTAATCGGATAAATATAGTTGCCGAAGGAGTTCAGAAAGCTGGTGAAGAAGGCATTATATCCGTAGAACAGGCTAATGAATATCTGGGTGAAGCCTTATTGCTCAGAGCGGCATCTTACCATGAACTGCTAATTCATTTTGCCAGACCCTATAAGCACACAGCAGATGCTTCTCACTTGGGAGTGCCTTATCATAAAAAACCATTTACTACTCTTGGAACCATTGATGAAGGTTTTGTAACAGGCAGACATTCTGTTGGTGAGTGTTATCAGTGGATCATCGAAGATCTTGATCTGGCTGAGCAATACCTTCCATTAAAGTCAGCCCGGTCAGGTAATCAAAAGGTTTCAAAAGGAACAAAAGGAGCTGCTGCTGCTTTAAAAGCACGCGTATATCAGCATGTGTGGGATCACGCTAAAGTTATTCAGGAAGCAAGCAAATTTGTTGCCGGTGGAGTATATGCCGGTCATTATGCACTTGGAGCTGAGCCATGGACTGTGTTTACTAATAACTACGGTTCAGATGAATATATTTTTGGCATGGAAAATTCGGAAACAAATTATCCAAGTGTTAACGGAGCTTTGGCTTCACAATATAAGCGCAGACTTTTAATAAGCCATAGCCCTATATTATGGAGAAATCCGTCATGGTTGCCCGATGATAAAAGGCGTGATGAACCTAATATGGTTTTTAAAGAAGCAAATGGAGTTATTTACACTCATAAATACAAAGATGATGTAGGTTATACTGATTTATCTCCCATGATGAGATATGCTGAAGTAATACTTAACCTTGCAGAAGCTTATGCAAGAGAAAATCAGGTTGGCGATGCATTGACCTATCTGAACGTGGTTCGCGATCGCTCATTGGCTGATCCTACAACACAAAGCTATAAAGCTTCAGATTTTGCTGATAATAAGGAATTACTTAATGCTGTTTTAATTGAAAGACGTATTGAACTGGCTATGGAAGGACGTCGTTTTCCTGATATTCATAGATTACAACACTGTCCGTATTTCCCTATAGCCGGTGTACCAGGAAAAGTTCAGACTGGTTTTGCACCAGCAGAAGAGTTTGAATTATTTGATGCTTCCGGTAATTTGAAAGGACCATACAGTGGTGAATTATTATATGCTATTCCTTATGATAGCCACCTGTTTTTATGGCCAATTCCGCAAGATGAAATAAATGCAAATCCAAAGCTTGCTGAACAGCAGAATCCTGGGTATTAATGCATCAACACAACAAATGATTAATTATTTATCTAATCCCTGCTGAATAACAGTGGTTTACCAGTATAGAACTAGCCGTCTCATCATCTTAATTTTTGAGGCGGCTAGTTTTTTTATATTTATAGAGACTTTTACAGGATAGTGTAATTTTAAATACTCTTATTGCTTGAAATCACAGGAGAGGTTATTAGTTGTTTTTCCTAAGAAAGACTAATCAGATCAGAAATTATCTTATAATTTTGAGTTAACTCTGAAATTATTTTTTCTTTTTATATTGACTATAATAGTCTCTTTAGTTCTAACATATCATTAAATAACCTTATGGTGCTGTGATAGTTAGTAATTTTAAATATAATGGAACTTTACCGGGGTTTTACTTGTGAATGAACCAGAGCACAGTATTTGTAGGAAAAAAAACTGTTAAGTTTTGTTACAGGTTAATAATTTTGTTATACCTTAGCCAAAATTTTCTGCAAAGTCTTAATCTATACGCATATTGAAAATGTCAAACTAAATATATATGCATGATTAAAGAATCTGTCTTTTTTCAAATTAAACTAATGTTCAATCATTTCTAACTAAAAATTTTTAATTATGAGAAAATTTACCTTTCTACTAGTCTGCATGCTATTTACGGTGCAGGCTATGTTCGCACAGCGAACAATTACAGGTATTGTTACGAATGCCGATGATGGTAGTGATATTCCTGGGGTTTCTGTTAGAGTTAAAGGAACTGCCATTGGAACGGTAACAGATTTAAACGGGAAATATGCCTTATCAGTGCCAGATGATGCACTAACTTTGGTATTTAGTTTCGTTGGTATGGTTACTCAGGAAGTCGCAATTTCAGGACGCACAGTTATTAATGTAGTTATGCAGCCTGAAGTTTTGGACATCGAAGGTGTTGTTGTTACAGCGTTGGGGATCAGCCGTGAAAGTAAATCTCTCGGTTATGCAGTTCAGTCAGTTGATAATCAGGATATTGCCCGTACCGGAAACGTAAGCTTATTAGGCTCACTACAAGGTAAAGTTGCCGGTATTGATATTAAGCCTTCAAGCGGTATGCCCGGAGCATCTTCACAGTTTCAGATCAGAGGTGCACGTTCCTTTACCGGAAACAATGCTCCTTTGTATGTTGTTGATGGAATGCCAATTGCTTCAAATCCAATATATTCAACCGGAAATAGTGTAACTGGCGCTGACATTTCGAACAGAGCAATTGACATCAATCCGGCTGATATTGAAAGCATTGAAGTTCTTAAAGGACAAGCAGCGGCAGCGCTATATGGAATCCGTGCTTCCAATGGTGTTATAATTATTACAACAAAGAGCGGTAAGAATCTTCAAGTGGGTAGACCTGTTGTTACCATTGGTCATAACAGTAGCTTTGATGTAGTTTCCAGAACCCCTGATTATCAAACAATATATTCGCAGGGTACCAATGGAAATTATGCTTACAATGCTTCTACATCATGGGGTACAAAAATTATTGATCTGCCTAAGGATCCTACATTTGGCGGAGATAATAATGGCAAACCCGGCATGTACAGAGTATTTCAGCTTGAACAGGCTGGTCTTGATCCATGGGTATATCCTGCTGTTTACAATAATTGGGATGACTATTTCAGAACTGGTTATACTATGACCAATACTATTAATGTATCTCAAGCCACAAGCGGAGGCAATTTCTCTCTTGGTTTCAGCAACACAGATCAAACAGGGATTGCTTTAAACACAGGTATGACGCGTTACAATGTTAGAGCTAATGCCGAAAGAAAGCTGAACAGCTATTTCGATGTTGGTTTTTCGGCAAATTATTCCGATATTAATATTGATAAGTTATCAGGTGCTAATGATGGTTCGCTTGCTGGAGTTTTGTCAGCACCTTCAAGTTACAATTTGAAAGAGATCCCTTACCATTGGCCGGGTGAACCTACTCGACAAATTTATTATCGTGGCGGTTCTTTTGATAATGCATATTGGGTAGAACATAATAATACATTTAACGAAAAAACCGGACGTTTTTTTGGAAATGCATTTGTTAGTTTCAAAACCGACATTGCAAATAACATGAACTTAAAGCTTCGCTATCAGCTTGGTGCTGATAATTATACAACACACTTACAGGATATATTTGGTTATGGTAGCAGGAATAATTCACAGGGTGAAATTGATAATTATGGAACCACAAGCACAATATTCAATTCATTATTCACAGCTTCATTTGATTGGTTAATAAATGAAGATTTTGATTTCAACTTTTTAGTAGGTAATGAGTTAAATCATTCTAATTCAAAAGGTTATTCAGATAATGGTCAAAACTTTATTTTCCCGGGATGGAACCATATAAATAATGCCAGTGTAGTTTCTGCCGATGAGTTTCAATGGGCTAACAGGACAGTTGGAGTTTTTGGAAGTTTATCACTTTCATGGAAATCAATGATTTATCTTAATGCTACCGGCAGAAATGACGTTGTTTCAACAATGCCAAGAGGAAACAGAACCTTTTTCTATCCTTCGGCGTCCCTTTCATTTGTAGCATCTGAGCTTGAACCTTTGAAAAATCTTGGTTGGTTATCATTTGCAAAATTAAGGACTTCGTATGCTGAAGTCGGACAGGCAGGAAACTATTATGAAAATTACTTTGTCACCCCCACATACAGTGGAGGGTTTTGGCTGGGTGAGCCAATAAAGTATCCAATTGGAGGAGTAAGAGCTTATATTCCAAGTTATTCACTTTACGACCCCAATTTGAAACCTCAGAATACTTCTTCATATGAATTTGGATTTGATCTTAAATTCCTGAACAACAGATTAGGAATTGATTATACATATTCAAAACAAAATATTACTGATCAAATCTTCCCAGTGCCACTTGCAGGTTCAACCGGATCTGGACAACTTATAATGAATGGTGGTGCCGTTACTACAGATGTTCATGAAATTATTCTTTATACAGCACCTGTAAGAACAAGCGATTTTCAATGGGATTTAAACTTTAACTTTACAAAGATTACAAATATGGTTGACAAGCTTGCTTCCGGAGTTGAGAGTATATTTTTGGGTGGATTCGTAACTCCTCAGGTTCGTGCTGGTATTGGTAATACTTTTCCTGTTATATACGGTACTTCATTTGTGCGTGACGATAATGGAAATATTGTTGTTATAGATAATCCCGGTGCATGGGATCATGGTTTCCCGATGCCTGGTGAACCAGCTGTAATTGGTGAAGTTTCACCCGATTTTATTTTAGGCGGTACAACAGCTTTTTCATATAAATCAGTTTCATTAAGTGCTGTTTTTGAATGGAAACAAGGGGGGCATATGTATTCAGGATCAAATGGATTGCTTGATCTTTATGGCATGTCGAAAGTTACTGAAGACAGAGAATCAACTTTTATTTTTAAAGGTGTAAAAGATGATGGTACTCCCAATGATATTGTTAGAGGTGGTCCTACAGATCCTCTTGCTATTCAGAAGTTATATTCTGATAGGCTTGGAGATATTGATGAATTTTATGTTCATGAAAATTCCTTTGTTAAATTACGTGAAATTGCGCTAAAATATAAACTTCCTAAAAACATATATAAAACTGCCACTGCCGGCATTTCTGTATTTGCCAGAAATATTCTCATCTGGTCTGCTTTACGCAACCTTGATCCGGAAACTTCGCAGGGTAATACTAACATGGGAGGCGCATTTGAGAGATTCTCACTTCCTCAAACCACCAGTTATGGATTTAGTTTAGATATTACATTTTAATTTTAAAAATATAAATTATGAGAAAAATACTAAATATATTATTGTCTGGACTTCTGGTATTTGCATTCTGGTCATGTTCAGAAGATATCATGGATGATATCAATAAAAACGTAAACGATCCAACTGATGTAGCATCAAGGTTAATAATTACTGATGTAATTACAAGTACTGCATTTAATATTACCGGAAGTGATCTTGCCTTTTATGCATCAGTTTATATGGAGCATAACGTTGGTAGTTATGGTCAAAGCTATAGTGCTGAAATTAGATCAGGCGAACCTATTAGCGCAACAACTTACAATAATTCATGGAACTCAATGTACAGAAATCTTGCAGATCTTAAAGTGATCATAAACAAATGTTCGCCGGAAGGCTCTGAGGAAGGAAATTACCACACATTGGGTATTGCACAGATTTTAAATGCGTATATTCTTGCTATGCTTACTGACCTGATGGGTGATGTGCCATGGACAGAAGCATTACAACCAGGTGAAATATTTACTCCAAAGATTGATAAGCAGGAAGATATCTATAAAGTTGTATTTCAGCTTCTTGATGATGCAATTGAAAATTTAGGAAAAGAAACTACGTTTCCATCATTAGGATCCCAGGATTTTATTTATGGAGGAAATGCTAAACTTTGGCTACAGACTGCCTATGGATTAAAAGCTCGCTATACAATGCGCTTATCATTTAAAAATCCTAATTATGATGAAGTTATAGCTTTGGCTGACCAATCGTATAAATCTGCTGCTGATCAGTGTCAGTTCAAATATAATGCTAGTACAACTTTTAGCCCTTTCTATCGCTTCTTTACTGATCGCGATTATTTTGCCCCTAGTCAGAGTTTATCTGATAAGCTTACCAACAGAAATGATCCGAGAGTCAATATTTTCTGGAAAGAACATCCAGATACAGGTTCATCTGAATTTGCTCCAAATGGGAGCCCTGAAAACATTCAAGGAAAATATGGTGTTTCAGCAATCTCAATCCCAACAGCACCAACCTATTTGTTAAGTTATCATGAAATTGAATTTTTGAAAGCGGAAGCCTATGTGAGATCTGGAAATAATGATGCTGCTAAAACTGCTTTGAAAAAAGCTATTACTGCTGCTTTTCAGAAAGTAAATATTGGTTTGACTGCTGATGATGCTGATGCATATTTCGATAGCGAAGTTCTTCCTAAGTTTACAGCCGACCCGCTTTCAGAAGTAATGAACCAGAAATATATTGCTTTCTTTGAGGAAGAAGCTGTTGAAGCATATAACGATTATCGTCGCTTAATTGCAATGGGTAATAATGTAATTGTACTTGCTAATCCATTAAATGCAAATCAGTTTGTTCAACGCTATACTTATGGAGCAAGCGATGTAACTACAAATTATAACGTTCATGAAGCATATGGTGACGGAACTTATGTTTACACAGAAAAAGTATGGTGGGCCGGTGGCACACGTTAAGTTTTATTTTTAAAACCTTAATTTATAATGATATGAAAACAAATAAAATAATAGCCCTTTTATTCTTAATGGTTTTTGCTTTTTCTGCTTGCGAAACCGAAGTTGAGGATCCAGCAGGCTTAAGAGGTGTAGGTGTTATTCCTTCAATTACGAATTTTAATCCTGCTGTTTTTGATGTAAAAGATTTGGCAAATACCTTTATTCAATTTGACCTTGATGTTAATACATCTACCGTGAGTGAAGTTAAAATTGTGGTTTCTTTTAATGGCGACAAAAAAAGAGTGGAGATTAAAAACTTCACAACTTTCCCTTCGACTGTGCAGATTTTTGCTCATGAGGCGGCTTCGCTATTAGGAATTCAAATTAGTGATATTGATCCTGGTGATGTGTTTAATTTTGAATTGTTAACTGTTCAAGGATCAGATGTTTACAGGTCAAGTGCAGCTTTCAACGCTGCAGCAGTTTGTAAATATGATCCTGATTTTGTATCCGGTGCTTATTATGTTGTAAGTGACGATTGGGACTCTGAAGGAAATGTTACCCTTACTGTTGATCCCGATGATCCATACATAATCTATGTTTCCGGTTTGGCTGCAATGGATGGGGTAAATGAAGACCAAGGTCCCCTGAAGATGGAAGTAAATAAGTTGAATTTTGAAGTTATTGCAGAAAAAACGGTACTTGCATCAAATGCATTTGGTTATACAAACTTCTCGTATCAAGGATTTGGTATTCTTAATACCTGTAATGGAGTCTACGATATGAACTTTACTATCACTGTTGATCAGGGTTCATTCGGACAGTTTTCATTTAAGTTTACTAAGCTTTAATAACTCATTTTAACATTATAAGAGAGAGAGACTGTTTTTTTGGAACAGCCTCTCTCTTTTAATAAATTTTATTTTATATTAGTTCAGATTGAAGCTATATACTTACCATATAAAATTCTTTATTCTCAAATTTCTACGATTTCCTGTAAGAGATGTTTTAACGAATCGGCATGATTCAGATAATCATCCTTATATTCGGGTTTAATTGGTTCAGCCGGAGGCGATTTTACTGTCAGCGGATTTACAGGCTTGCCATTTTCATAAACTCTGAAATCTAAATGTGGTCCGGTAGAGGTGCCCGTACTTCCTACATAGCCAATTACCTGCCCTTGTTTAACTCTCACACCTTCACGAATTCCCTTACCATACTTTGACAAGTGCAGATACTGTGTTTTGTAAACGCTGTTATGTACAATTTCAACCATGTTTCCGGCAGCCCCCTTATATCTTGCAAAAGTTACTTTGCCATCACCTATGGCCATAACCGGGGTTCCTGTAGGAGCTGCATAATCTACACCATGATGCGGACGATAAACGCGATGTACAGGATGCAAACGGCGATGTGAAAAATGCGACGATATACGTGAGTATTGCAAAGGAGCTTTTAAAAAAGATTTTCTCAGACTATTAGCCTGTTCATCAAAATAATCTCCATCATCATCCTGCTCATAGTAAAAAGCATAATAGTCATTGTTCAAATGTCTGAACACCGAAGTAAATATTTTTCCAATACCAATACGTTGCCCTTCAACATAGAGCTCTTCGAACATTACTTTATAGCTGTCACCACGTTGAATTCCAAAAAAATCAATAGTCCAGGCGTAGATATTTGATAATTCCAGAGCAAGTTGAGGATCGTCACCATTTGAGATCATGGCATTCCAAAGCGATGATTCTATTGTTCCGTCTGATATTTTAATACGTCGTTCAATTTCGCGCTCTGCAGTGTAAACATTAATTGTATCACCAAGATTAAAGACCACGAATGATGTTGGTGATTCTTCATAAATGAAATATTTAACGGTTTGCATTGAATCGTTCAAACACAGAACCGAAAAATTCTGACCTGCCTTTATTCTGCGAAGATTGAATACTCCATCAGCTTTTTCTGCGAGTTTATATATATCGGCGGAACTTACATTATATCTACCCAAAATATCCGATAATGTTTCGCGGGGTAGTACTACTCCTTCATACAAAATAAGGGAATCAACCGGAATGCCGTATTTTGTGAGCGGCTCGGGAGTGTATGTTTCGTCATCATCTTGGATGATGCAAGGTGTCTGCAAAAAATATCTTATGATAAAAAAAATAACAACAAGACAAGCAGCTCCCAGAATGGTTAAAACAGTTCGTTTCTTACTCATTTCTGTTAGAGAAAGTTAACAAAATATTAATAATTAGAGGTCGAAGTACTTTATACCTCTCAGCTGTTATTTTCTGAAACCTCTCTTCCGGCTCGGAAACACTTAATGTTAACATCAACCACCTCTTCGCCCTTGGGGGTGAATAATTTTGTGATAGCCTTCTCAAGATTTTCAACCGGAATATCAAGGAATGGCGATGCTGCTCCAAGTATTACCATATTTGCTGAGCGACCCGATCCAAGGTCTTTGGCAATCTTATCAGCATCGAGAGCAACCTGATGTGGTAGTTTTTCTATTTCTTCCATTACCTTTTCCATTGGCGGATAATTGGGGATATTTATATAGGGCGTTGTATTTGTGATCAGCCACCCCTCTGGTGATAGCATTGGAAGATAACGAAGTGACTCCATGGGTTCAACTGAAATAATAATATCAGCCTTACCTTTTGGAATAAGGTCGCTGGCTATTTCTTTATCTGAAATACGAAGATTGGATTGAACATCACCTCCACGCTGGCTCATACCATGAACTTCAGCCTGTTTTAAATGCAAACCCATATCCACGGCAGCCAGACCAATAGTGGCGGCAATTGAGAGAATTCCCTGTCCGCCCACGCCTGCAAGAATAATATCTTTTTTCATTGTTTTAGTGTTTAAATGATTTTTAATTGAGATTCTGTGAAAATGATAAATGACTTAAACAGTTACTAATGTAGAAAATACTGATAATTGTCATTTAACTTTTCTTTTCTCCTTCAATCTTTTGGTTGCTGTAACAATACATTCACGGCGGGGAATTATAACAGAAACACCTTTGTACAACAATTCTTTTTTCATGATATTCATATTCTCCTCATGATTTTTGGGTATGGGATTAATGACATGAATATGTTCTTTTTCAACTCCCAGTGCCAGGCACACATCTTCAATCTTACCCGAAGCTGATGATGGCTGACCACCGGTCATTGCTGTGGTAGCATTGTCGAGAACCAAAACGGTGATAGGCGAATTGTCAATAACGGCATCAAGCAGCCCTGTCATTCCCGAATGGGTAAAAGTAGAGTCGCCGATAACAGCTACAGCCGGTACTAAGCCTGCATCGGCCGCACCTTTTGCCATAGTTATTGAAGCACCCATGTCAACACAGGAACTAATTGCATCATAAGGTTGTAGAGCACCTAAGGCGTAGCATCCGATATCAGCAAATACCCTGCCTTTGCCAAATTCTGCAATAGCTTCATTTAAAGCATTGTATGAGAAAATGTGAGGACATCCTTTGCAAAGTGACGGGGGACGCGGTGCAACTATTTCAGGAATGGGATTGCCCCATTCATCTTTCATTCCAAGAGCCACTGCCACAATGTTCGGATTTAACTCACCATCGCGGGGAACAGTGCCATCCATGCGCCCGTTGATTTGCTTGCCATGGTTAAGCAAACCGCGCAGCATTTCTTCAAGAAATGGATAACCATCCTCAAGAACAAGTATTGATTCACACTCATTATAAAGTTTACGAACCATTTCAGTAGGAACAGGATACTGACCAATTTTTAATACAGGAAATGGAACATTGCGGTCAGGATAGTTTTCATAAAGATAATTCAATCCCAAACCACAGGTAATGATTCCTTTGCTTTTATCCGGTCCGTCAATATACTGGTTGAATGATGATTTAAGTGCTTCATCTTCGTATGCAGCCTGTTGTTCAAGTAATTGTTTGTATTGCCGTCTTGCTATGGCAGGCAAAAGAATAAAACGCCTGTAATTTTCAGGTAGTCCAACTTTGTTTTGTTCTCTTTTGCCATTTAATACAACCCCTGCTCTGGAATGTGCCAGTCGTGTTGTAATTCTGAGCAATACAGGGATCTTGAATTTTTCGGAAAGATCAAAGCCATATATTACCATATCATAGGCTTCCTGCTGATTGGAAGGCTCCAGCATGGGTATCATTGCAAATTTTCCGTAAAATCGTGAATCCTGCTCATTCTGTGATGAGTGCATTGAAGGGTCATCAGCGGCAAGAACTATCAAACCCCCGTTAGCTCCCGTAATGGCAGAGTTGATAAAAGGATCGGCAGCAACATTCAGTCCTACATGTTTCATACAAACCATGGCACGTTTACCGGCATACGACATGCCAAGGGCAGCCTCCATAGCTGTTTTTTCATTAGTTGTCCAACTGGCAATAATGTTCTTTTCTCTGGCTTCTTTCGAAGCTAAAATGTATTCGGTAATTTCAGTGGATGGAGTACCCGGATAGGCATACACACCGGAAATACCGGCATCAATACCTGCCTGGGCAATAGCTTCATCTCCAAGTAATAGCAATCTGTTCATGAGATAGTATTTTTATTTAAGATTATTATGAAAGTTCCGGTCTTTATACTTATTTGAATTATCGGTTCAGACAATAATTAAGTTTATGCTGACAAAACTAAAGAAAAAAGTAATGCTGTTGAGTTTTGAACACTATTCATAATTTGTATAAATAAAACACTTTACTATGCTTCTTTGTATAATGAAATACTATGATAAATATCTGGAATTCAATAATATATGCTTCCAGTTGTTTTGGTTCTGGTTAACGAATCAGGGAATAATGCCTGTAGTTTAAAATCAGGTTTTTGTTAAATAACCAAATTATCTTTCAATTATTAATCCAAATAAAATACTGATATTTGAAAAATCATTTTCAAAACGAAAACAATATCCTGTCTGATAACTGATAATACTTTACAAATGATTCAAAGATTTATTTTTACATGTATCCTGTCACTTTTTACCGGAGCTGTTGCCGGCATTGCTTCACCCGTTAATTTTGACGTGCTTCATTATGAAATCAGGCTTGACGTACTTGATTTTTCAGGAAAGAGTATTAATGGAAAAACAACAGTTACACTCACCCCATTAGGCAATGGTTTGAACAGTATAGAACTTAATTTACGAAAGCTTAGTGTTGATTCAGTTTTTATTGGCGAGCAGGCTCTTACCAATTTCACGCATAATGGCGATGATTTGCATATCATGTTAAATCAGTCGTATGCTAATTCTGATACTATTTATCTATCGGTTTATTATAGCGGTGTTCCCTATAACGAATCCTGGGGTGGTTTTCATTATAGCGGGCAATATGCTTTTAATCTTGGTGTTGGCTTTGATTCTTATCCGCCAAGTCTTGGAAAAGCATGGTTCCCGTGTAGCGATAATTTTTTCGATCGCGCTTTGTATGATTTTCATATCCGTGTGAGTGAGAATAAAAAGGCAGTTTGTGGCGGATTGTTGCAGTCTGTTACAAACCATGACGATGGCACTCATACATTTCACTGGAAGATGGAAAAAACCATACCAACCTATCTGGCGTCAGTAGCAGTTGGCGAATATGTTGAAGTATCTGGTATTTATAATGGTATTGAAGATGATATTCCAATAAGTATTTTTGTCAGACCCAACGACGAATGGAAAGTAGCCGGTTCTTTTTTAAACCTTAAAAACATCCTTGCTATTTACGAAAACCATTTTGGGCCGTATCCTTTTGAAAGGGTAGGTTATACAGGTACTGCACTTGGTGCTATGGAGCATGCCGGAAATATTTTTTACCCTCATGGTAGTATTGATAATTCTCTGAATAATGAATGGCTTTATGCTCATGAATTATCGCATATGTGGTTTGGCAATAAGGTAACTTGTGCCGGACCGGGAGAAATGTGGCTGAATGAAGGCTGGGCAGTGTGGAATGAATTACTTTTTCGTGAAGAGCTTTACGACCGCGAAACTGCATTGATAGAGCAACGGATCAAGCATAGGGATATTCTTCAGTATCTGCACACGCCTTCGGGCGATGGAGCTTATCATGCCCTGAGCAATATTCCGCCGGCTTATGTTTATGGAAAGACAGTTTACCAGAAAGGAGGGCTGGTGATCCAAACCCTGAGAAACTATATGGGTGATGATCTGTTCTTTCCGGCAGTAAGGCATTATTTAGATTTATATGCCTATAGCAATGCAAATACCTATGACTTAAGGGATGCATTATCGCAACACAGTGGAATAGATCTGACAGCATTCTTTGATAACTGGGTTTTTACACCCGGTTTTCCTCATTATTCTATTGATTCAATGGTTGTTACAGGTAATGAGGCTGAGGTTTTTGTACGTCAGAAAGGAAAAGGACGTGATTTTATTGGAGATGCCAATTTAGTGGAGATCACTTTTATGAACCATCTGCGCGAGACCTTTTCTGAAACTATGTTTTTTGATGGTGAAACCGGTAGTAAACTTTTTCAGTTGCCTTTCGAACCTGTTATTGCAATGATGGATTATAATGAAAAAATATGTGATGCTACAAGCGATCAGGCTAAACTAATTACCACTACCGGCAATGTTGCTTTCAGCGATTTATTTTGTAAGCTGGTGGTAAAATCAGTTTCCGATACTGCATTTGTTCGTGTAACACATAACTGGGTAGCACCTGATCCGTTAAAAGAGCCTTTGCCCGGAGTTACCCTTTCACCCTATCGTTATTGGCATATTGATGGCATAATACCTGAGGGGTTTGATGCTGAAATTCAGTTTACATATATGGTAACCGGCTTTGTTGATAATACTCTTATAACCCGCCCGGGTGATTCACTTTTTATTCTGTATCGGCCTTCTCCGGCTGTTGATTGGCAGTCGGTAGAATTTACCAGAGTGGGTACATGGCAGGCAGGTATCATTAAAATCCCATCTTTTCAGAAAGGAGAATATACTCTTGCTTTGAAAGATTATACAACTATGGTTTATGAACCTGAAATTCAGGAAAATAATAAATTGTTTTGCTTCCCTAATCCCGGAAATGAATTGATAACAATAAGCTGGACATATGATAATTGTAATCTGATTGAGGTAATGGATATTCTGGGTAAAAGCGTTGAAAAGATTGTTTTGAATGATTCAGAAAGAATTTTAAATCTGAACACTCATTATTACGACCCCGGAGTTTACATTGTAAAATTATTTTCAAATAATAATCAGCCTGTTTCAACCTGTAAATTATTGATCATGCGGGATTAACCCAAAGAAAATGGATTTATATCTTCAGCCTGTTGCCTTACTTTTTCAGGAATATGCCAGCCCGACTGATGCAGTATTTATGAAAAAATACATGCGTAACCAGTTTGAGTTTCTTGGTATCCGGTCAACAGTCCGATGGGAGATCATGCGAGTTTTTTTCAAAACTTATGGTTTACCTGAACTTTCAATTTTTGAGAGTCTTATAAAGGAGCTTTGGCAGCAACCTGAAAGGGAGTATCAGTATTTTGGGATTGCACTCACTGATAGACTACTTCTCCAAAATAATGGAGACGCTATTGAAGTAGTTGAATTCATGATTGTTAATAAATCATGGTGGGATACCGTAGATCTGATAGCTATTAATATTGCAGGAAAATGTTTTAAGAAAAATCCTCATTTAATCCAGTGCAAAACTGAGAACTGGCTTCACTCAGGTAATATCTGGCTGCAACGCACAGCCTAGCTGTTTCAGTTGAAATATAATACCGATTGGAAAAATATAACAGACCAATTATCGCTCCGCTCAATTGTTCTGAATATTTTAACCACCGGCATTAACGATTGTAATTTACAAAACAGCTTGGACTATTTTGTAAATACAATTCGTATAAAAATACAACCAATACAGACTTACTTTTTGATTTTATTAAGCGGCTGAAAGACAGTAATGAATTTTTTATTCGTAAAGCTATTGGATGGGCTTTGCGCAAATATTCAAAAACTTCACCGGAAACTGTTGTTCAGTTTGTTGAGAATAATGAACTCTCGGGACTTAGCCATCGTGAAGCACTGAAATGGGTCGAAAAAAAGAAAGAATGAATAATCGGATCAATCAAAAATCGGGAATAGACTCTGATAATTGATCAAAAATAGCAAGTGTTTGAATTAAAAGTATGATTTAAAAAAGATAATTCAAACCAATATACAAACCGCTATTACCATCACGTTTGTCAAAAGGTTTGCCGTAGTCAACAGCAATAATGAAATTTTCGTTGAGAACTATTCTTAATCCTGCTCCAAGAGTTGTATGAATTGATTCCGCATCATAGGCAAATAGTTCAGAAGGATTAAATGGCCATGTTGATTCGGGTTTTTGGAAATCTATTTTTTTAAGAACCTTACCGGCATCCATGAACAGGTTTAGCCCGAGATAAAGATTCTGTTTCATTACTACAGTTTTATAGAATTTCCACCGGAATTCAGCATTACCAAATGCAACACCATCTCCAACAACTCTGTTTCGCAACATGCCGCGTACAGTTTTCGATCCACCCAGTCCATCAGTATTTGAGGAATTGCTGAAAGAATTGATCATGTAAGTTTGCATATAAAAAGGTACGGTTCCGGCAATAGTTCCCTGATAGTTTAAACGGTAAACAAATGAGAGTTTGTCTTTCACAATTGTGAAATACTGGCGGTGTGTTGCTGAGATTTTAGCAAATCCATAATCACCATTTCCAAGAAAGCCGGGAGTTGCAAAAAGTACTACTTCACTCCAGAGCCCTTTCATAGGGTTTGGTTCAAAATCGCGGGTATCATACACAAGCCCAACCTTAATATTATTAGACCAGCCTCCGCTTTTTTCTCCATCCTCAATTATTCCCCAATTTCTGTAATAATCGTACAAGCTGAGGGTGTCGGGGAGAAGGTCCTTCTTCTTTCCTTTATTAAGAGCTTCAATATCAACAATATCTACAGAATTGTGTAGGATGCCAAAACCTGCAACCCAGCGAAGTTTCTTCTCTATAAGCGAACCCTGAAAATCGGTCATAAACCGGAACATATTTCTTTCGTGACGATAAAACATTCTTGAAAGATAATTTTGATCATCCTTATCTTCCCAAAAAGAATTATAAACGGCATCATATCCATTAAATCCGTAAAAATCGAGGGCTTTATCAGTTAAGTAACTAACATCGGCAGTAACTCTGATCTTGGGGATTAGGTATTCAGAATCATAAAAAAAACGATTTATTCCACTACCCTTTGTATATCGTGAAACCTCGCCATAAAGTGAGTGCATATATTTGGGATAGCTTTTGCCATCACCAAAATAATAAAAATTCACCAGAGCACCATACTGAAATCCTAAATCGGAATTAAACGATACTGCCGGCAAAGCACCAAAGGTCCAGCCGGTCTTTATCTTGCTTTTGTCAGCATTTGTATCTTGCGCAAAAGCAGAAATTGAGATAAAAAACAAAGCTGTTGATAAGATAAAACAGCTTAACAGGCTGATAATCAGTGATTTTTTCATGTGCTTAATTCTGTTTTAATTTGTTGCAAGATAGAATATTTTTTTGATTCAATATGTGTTTTATGCTATCTTGTCGTTCGATCAAAAAAAATAGAATGGAAACTATTCTGGAGTTCGGAAAGGTAAAAATCCGGAATTTCGGTATTTATCCGTCTACAAATCCAGGCTTACAGGGCTAAAGTTTGTTGGTAAAGGAGAAAATATTTCGCTGGCTATTCTCACTGCATCGTTAAGCATATCATTATCAATACGATAAGGTATGTTTTTTTCATTGATAAATGAAATAAGATCCAGAGTGTCGAGATTACCCACAAGTTCGTAACCCGATAAAGGACAACCGCCAATACCTGTTAAAACGCTGTCGAAATTCCTGCAACCTGCATCCCAGGCGGCTTCAATTTTCTCAAAAAGACCTTTTTTGCTTGTATGCAGATGAAATCCAAAATCAGTTTCGGGAAACTCTTTGAAAACCAAAGTAAAAATTTCGTGTATATCTTTCGGTTTTGAAACCCCTATTGTATCAGAAATTGCAATATGCCTTACACCTTCTTTATTAAGTTTATAAATCCATTCTGTCACAACATCAATATCCCACTTTTCTCCGTATGGGTTACCAAAAGCCATTGAAAGATAACATCTGAGATCTTTATTGTTTTTGTCTGTGATTTCAAGTAATCTTTTAACCGTTTCAAGTGAATGTTCGTGTGAACTGTTAAGATTCATTTTCTGAAATGTTTCAGAAATTGAAAAAGGAAATCCAAACCAGTCAATAATCTCCCATTTTGCAGCTTCCTCACCCCATTTTGCATTACCAATAATTGTAAGTAGTTCAGTATCAGTGTCGTTAAGATCAAGCATTGACATTGCTTTGTTTACATCGCTAAACTGTGGAATAGCTTTTGGCGAAACAAAACTAAAAAAATCAATAATATCAAATCCTACTTTTAATAAAGCATTGATATACCTGATTTTATTCTCGGTAGGAATGAAATGTTTCAATCCCTGCATAGCATCGCGGGGCGACTCAGTGATCCTGATAGGGCTTTTAAGCGTTTGATCCATGTTTGATGTTTTTGTCCTGGTATAGAATAAATTACCGGCTAATATGAAACAGGTCTAACAAAAAAATATGTAATGAACTGTTACAGAATTATGTTGGTTTTTGGTTATTTAAATTCAGATATATACTTTACTCAACAGATAAAAACAAATTTTCAGCTTATAAGTTTTGAGTTTAATGATTGATGATTATTTATTCTCCGCTATTTTATGACATTATGTTTTTTTATTCTCTCAAATTCCAAGATGTTTTGCAATCACAATTCTTTGTATTTCTGATGTGCCTTCGCCTATTTGCAGCAGGCGCTGATCACGGAAATGACGTTCGATTTCATAATCTTTGAGCAGTCCGTAGCCTCCGTGTATCTGCACCGCTTCGTCGGCTATTTCCTTTGCTATTTCAGAGCAATAGAGTTTTGCCATTGCCGCTTCCTTGCCAAAAGGCATACCCTGATCTTTCATCCAGCATGCTTTATAAAGGAAGGTACGTGCAAGCTCAATTTTTGTAGCCATATCAGCCAGTTTGAAAGCATTTACCTGAAATTTTGCAATTGGTCGCCCGAACTGTTTGCGTTCCTGAGCATATTTCAGGGCAAGTTCAAACGCACCCTGGGCATGTCCAAGTCCCATGGCTGCAATTGAAAGCCTTCCGCCATCGAGGGTGCTCAGCATTATTTTTGAACCTTCGCCACGTTTTCCCAATAGATTTTCTTCAGGAACACGACAATCGTCGAAAAACATTTCTGCTGTATCCGAAGCCCGCCACATCATTTTATTATGAATGGGACTGGCAGTGAAACCTGGAGTTCCCTTTTCCACTATGATACATGAAAATTCCTTCTTCCCGCCAGCATTTCCTGATACTGCCTGTACTGTTACGCCGGCTGATATTTCTGCTGAACCATTTGTAATAAATATTTTTGAACCGTTAATGATCCACACTCCATTTTCAAGGTTTGCAGTTGTTTTACTTGCTCTTGAATCGGAGCCGGCTTCAGGTTCAGTAAGACCAAAAGCCCATAACGCTTTACCTGTGCAGAGCTGAGGGATTAGCCTGTGTTTTTGTTCTTCAGTTCCAAATTTGAGCAATGGGCTTATTCCCAAAGAATTATGAGCTGCAACTGTTGCTGCTTGCGACCCGTCAATGCGAGCAAGTTCCTCAATAGCTATTATATATGATAAGGTATCCATACCTTGTCCGCCATATTCAACAGCGGTGTTTATCCCAAATAATCCAATTTCACCAATTTTGCTGGTCAGCTCAGTAGAAAATTCGGCTTTTTCATCTAATTCACGAGCCATAGGGCGTATTTCCCTTTCGGCAAAATCTCTAACAGTTTGCCTTATCAGATTGTGTTCTTCATTTAAATTAAAATCCATAATAATTGATTTTCAGATTTATGGCTAATATTTCAGGCTTTATTTCTTGGCTTTATATTTTTAATCTGACCAATAATTGTGCTCCGCCAACAGAACTCCCTTTTTCAACATAAACATCTTCAACGCTTGAATCAAATGGTGCTATAATATTGTTTTCCATTTTCATGGATTCAATAATAGCTACAATTTCCCCTTTGGTTACTTTGTCACCCGGTTTTACTCTTACATCAATTACTTTTCCCGGCATTGGCGAAACCAGATCATTATCATGGCGTTCGCTTCCCTGACCCGAATCACCTATTACCGATTCATCGCCAAGAATATCATCACATTTCACTTCAAAATCAAATCCGTGCATCCGTACCATGATATGCTGCTTGTCGTCAATTGAAACCGAAGTTCTGAATCTTTCATTATCAACGCTGAAATCAATCATGTTTTCAGCAATATCATTTATCTGACATTCATGCTTCTGGTCGTTTTTAGTAAAAATATACTTCCCCTTACCTGAGTTTTCTACTTTTATTTTGCAGGTAATTTCTTCGCACCGAACCGGGATTTGCATAAAATGTCTCCAGTAACTTATTTGTTGCCATATGTTTGCAGAATCCTTTCTGAATGGTTGATTAAGCCGGTATAATAAAGCTGCAATTATGTATTCTGATTTGTTCAGATTTTTCTTTTCTGTTTCAATCTCAGAATTTATTTTGTTAGTTTCATCCCTGCAAAAGGTCGTTGAAATATTATTATTCTGAAAATCCTGGTGCTGTAGTATCCCTTTGAGATATTCAGTATTTGTTTTTATTCCGTGAATCACTACATCCTGTAGAGCAGCGATACTATGCTCAATTGCATCCTTACGGTTTTTACTCCTGACTATAAGTTTACTTATCATAGGGTCAAAAAAGCCGGATATTTCAGCTTTTTCATTAATGTAATTGTCAACCCTTATATTTTTTGCCTTTGGCATCGAATAATAATGGATAAATCCTGGTGAAGGCAGAAAATTATTAGCCGGATCTTCAGCATAAATACGGCATTCTATTGCATGACCATTTTGGTGAATATCTTCCTGCTTAAATCTTAATGCTTTACCACTTGCTATATTTATTTGTTCTTCCACAATATCAATGCCTGTAACCATCTCAGTAACAGGGTGTTCTACTTGTATTCTGGTATTCATTTCCAGGAAATAAAAGTTTTGATGTTTGTCCATCAAAAATTCTATAGTACCGGCATTGTAATAGTTTATTGTTTTTACAAATCGTACTGCAGATTCACATATTTTCCAGCGTTTATCAGGCGTAAGAGTTGCCGATGGCGATTCCTCGATAATTTTCTGATATCTGCGCTGTATACTACATTCACGTTCAAAAAGGTGGATTACATTGCCATACTTATCACCAAGCACCTGCACTTCGATATGACGGGGATCTTCAATATATTTCTCGATAAAAACTGTAGGATCACCAAAATAATTTTTTGCTTCGCGCCGGGTAGAAGCTATAGCTTCTCTCATTTCAGAGCTGTTGTAAACTATGCGCATTCCTTTGCCACCACCACCTGCAGCAGCTTTTATCAAAAACGGGAATTCATTTTCTGCAAGCTCAGGGATATCTTTTCCTTCCTCAATAGTGTGTGCAGGTACAAGCGGCAATCCTGATTCCATTGCATAATCTCTTGCTTGTAATTTATTGCCCATTAAAAGTATAGAATCAGGTGAAGGACCAATAAAAACTAATCCTGCATCCTGGCAAGTCTGAGCAAATATATGGTTTTCTGACAGGAATCCATAACCCGGATGTATTGCATCGCACCGGCTTATGCCGGCTATATTTATAAGTTTGGGAATATTTAGATAAGTATCGGCAAGAGTACCATCGCCCAGCGAGAAAGCTTCGTCGGCAAGTTCCACATGCAAACTCTCTGAATCAGATTCATGAAAAACAGCTACAGTAGCAATACCCATACGTCTGGCAGTGCGGATAATGCGAACGGCTATTTCGCCGCGATTGGCAATCAGGATTTTTGATATTTCCATTAATCATTCATTTACAATAAATTAGGGATAAATCTGATAGATATTAATACTTGTGCTATATGATTATACTTATTGATCTTCAGTGTTTTGAATCCATGTCGGTGAACGTTTTTCAAGAAAAGCACTCATGCCTTCCTGTGCTTCCTGTGTTATTCTTTGCTGAGCGATCATTCTGGCAGTATATTCAAGGGCATCCTGCAAAGGAATTTCATTTATTACATTATAGATCAAAGATTTGCACCTGCTCACAGCTTTAGGTCCTGCTTCCTTTAAAAATCTGACAGTATCGTTCAGATAATTTTCAATTTCGGATTCGGGCAATGAGTGGTTCACAAGATTATATTTCTCAGCTTCCGCACCTTTAATTCGTTTTCCGGTAAGCATTAATTCACGTGCCCTCGGTTCTCCGACCCTTTTTATTACATAAGGTGAAATGCAGGCAGGAATGATCCCTATTTTTACCTCGCTGAGCGAAAATATCGTATTTTCTTCACAAATGGCTATATCGCTTGCAGCAATTATGCCGTTAGCACCTCCAATAGCAGCACCATGAACTACTGAAATAACCGGTTTATCAAATGTGTAGATTGTGTATAAACATTCACTAAGGTCGAGACTTTCCTGTAAATTCTGTTCAAATGTGAAATCCTTTACAGCACGCATCCAGTTTAAATCGGCTCCTGCACAGAACGATTTACCTTTCCCCCTGATTACAACAGCCCTCAGATTTTCATAATTCCCAATTTCTTTGAAAACCGTAATAAGCTCGGTGATTGTAATATGATTAAACGCATTGCGCACCTCCGGACGGTTTAACCAGATGGTAGCGACATCTTCTTTGATTTCTAATAAGATTGTTTGGTATGTCATTGGTTGTTAATTATTTACTATTGGATCTTGAAAATTATAGTTCATAGGGGATTCTAAGATTTATATTCACGGGGTCAGCGTTCTTTTACATTCGGAAAACACCATAATTTGTGTTTTCAAATTTCCTGTTTAGCGCCATAGAAATACCCATTGACAGTATTTTTCTGGTATCTTTTGGATCAATGATACCATCGTCCCAAAGTCGCGCTGTACTGTAATAAGACGATCCTTCATGCTCATATTTGTCAAGTATTTCCTGACGCAGTTTATTTTCTTCTTCAATATTGAAATCAACCCCTTTCGAATGCAACTGGTCTTTTTTAATTGATACCAGTACCTGTGCAGCCTGTTCGCCACCCATAACTGAAATTTTGGCATTCGGATACATTAAAAGCAAGCGGGGTTCGTAAGCTCTGCCTGCCATAGCATAATTGCCTGCTCCGAAACTACCGCCAAAAATAACTGTGAATTTGGGTACTGCTGCATTGGCAACAGCGTTCACCATTTTAGCCCCGTCTTTTGCAATGCCACGCCATTCGTATTCCTTGCCAACAATAAATCCGGTTATGTTTTGTAAAAAAACAATAGGAATATTTCGTGAGGAACAAAGTTCAATAAAATGAGCCCCTTTAAGTGCCGACTCAGAAAAGAGCACTCCGTTGTTTGCAATAATTCCAACCGGAAAACCCATAATATGAGCAAAACCGGTAATAAGAGTGTTGGCATAACGTGCTTTGAATTCATGAAATCGGCTTCCATCCACAATTCGTGCTATGATCTCGCGTGCATCAATAGCTTTGCGAAGGTCAACGGGTATAATACCATAAAGCTCTTCCGGATCATAATAAGGTTCTTCTGAAGCTGTAATATCAAGCAATTGCCTTTGAGGCACCTTAAACGTTGAGAAAATGTTTCTGCAAATACGTAAGGCGTGATGGTCGTTTGCAGCGTAATGATCGGCAACACCAGATATTGAAGTGTGAACATCGGCACCTCCAAGTTCTTCGGCACTTACTTCCTCGCCGGTAGCAGCTTTTACCAGTGGTGGTCCGCCAATGAAAATAGTTCCTTGTTTCCCAACAATGATAGTCTCGTCGCACATGGCAGGAACATAGGCTCCTCCTGCAGTACAGCTTCCCATTACAATTGCAATTTGTGGAATTCCTGCTGCACTCATCCTTGCCTGATTATAAAAAAATCTGCCAAAATGATCACGGTCGGGGAACACCTCTGATTGTTGTGGCAAAAACACACCCCCTGAATCTACGAGATAAACTGTTGGAAGATGATTTTGCATTGCAATTTCCTGAGCCCGCACGTGCTTGCGAATGGTTTCCCTTACATAGGTGCCGCCTTTTACTGTTGCATCGTTAGCAACTATCATTGTTTCATGCCCGTTAATTACTCCAATACCAGTAATTATCCCTGCCGAAGGAAACTCATTATTATACATGTTGAATGCAGCCAGCGGCGACAGTTCCAGAAATGGAGTATTGGGATCAACCAGCAGGTCTATCCGCTCGCGGGCAAGTAGTTTGCCTCTTTCGCGATGTGTTTTCACTGCTTTCTCAGTAGCTCCGTTTACCACTTCTTCCAGTGTTTTGCGGTAATCGTTAATCACCTGATTATAAACATTGCGGTTTTCAATATAGGTAGAAGAAGCAGTATTGATGTTTGATTCAATTCGGTACAATGGGTATATATTTAGGTTAGAAATGACCGGATGTAAAAATAAAAAACTTACAAAGCTATTTACTTTACACAAAAACAAAGAGAAGCGAGACTTTGTTCAGGCAAAAATAAACACAAAGCCAGCTTTTTAACTACCAATGTGAAATTTTGTTTTTAAAATAATTAAACGTATGTGGTCGAATATCTGGATATTAATGTGTGGTTGCAAATGGAAACACTGATAGAATTCACGATTCTGTTCAAAGTAATTCTTTCATTGGATCCCAGAAAACCTTTTCAAAATCAATGATCTGGTCATTCTCAACTTTTATTCCTTCACTTTCAAGAAGCTGCTGCATAACTTTTTGTCCGCCAAAATGGTGCTTACCTGTAAGAACCCCATTACGGTTCACAACTCTGTGTGCTGGTATTGCCCCGGAATTAAAGTGAGACGCATTCAAAGCCCATCCAACCATACGGGCTGAGCCTCTGGTTCCCAGATAAGCAGCAATAGCACCATAAGAAGTGACCCTGCCAAAAGGAATGAGCTGCGTTACTTCATAAACTTTACTGAAAAACGAATCATCATGTTTATTAGCCGTCATATCGGGATTTGGTTTTTATGTAATTATCACCCAAGTTTGAACCTCAGATATTTTATGTTTACACTCTGTTCAAGGAACATTTTTTCGTAAAATGTCTGTATTGATGATGCTTCATCATTAAGGTTCAAACCGTAAAGATCAAAAGAATGAAATAATAGCGAGTGTTTATGTTTTTCAATGGTTTCGAGGGTGTATTCAAAAAGTGCAGTATTATCGGTTTTAAGATGGATTATTCCCTCCGGAACCATAATGTTCTTATAGTGTGTAAGATAGCGGGGTGAAGTAAGCCTTTTGTTTTCTTTTGAATTTCGTGGTTGCGGATCGGGGAAGGTCAGCCATATTTCACTTATTTCGTTTGACGCAAACAGGCGTTCGATCAATTCAATACGGGTACGTATAAAACATACATTAGCAAGATTTTTCTCAAGAGCTGTTTTACAACCCCGCCATAATCGCGCTCCCTTGTTGTCAATGCCGATAAAATTTTTGTCTTTGGTCCTTTCAGCCAGCGAAACAGTATATTCACCCTTGCCGCATCCCAGTTCCAGAACTATTGGATTTTGGTTCCTAAAATATTTCTTAGCCCAATGTCCTTTTAAAGGATAATCTTTTAGAAGGTCAAAATAACCAACCTGAATGAGGTTTGTGAATGTTTTACACTCCCTGAACTTCTCAAGTTTATTTTTAGCCAATTTTGTTTTCTGAATTAATTAATACTGAAAGTGCCGGAATCTTGCTGGTCATATCCTCAGCAGCCAGGCAGCCGGATTCTGCTCTTCTCTAACTTTTTGAAGTAATTCCAGAGCTTGCTGTTTAACGGCGCACGAGACAATACTTACACGGAATTTTCCCTCTACCGATTCAATAGTTCTTGCATTCCATCCAAGTTTTCCAAGTTCATTGACGAGGATTCCGGCATTGAAATCCACCTCAAAAGAGCCTACAATGATATGATATGCACGTTGTCCGGCTACTGATGGTTCACAATCGGAATAACTATAGGGTTGAACCTCATCAGCAACGGTTTCGGATTCAATTAGTGTTGCTTCCTCAGCATTTTCACTCTCTTTAGTTGCTTCTTCAGCAGGTGTTGATTCATTTAATGAAATTTCTTCTCCAGGTTCAAACTCATCACTGGATTCTGAATTCAATAATGAAGGTTGTTCTTTGGATTGGATCTGAAATAAGTTTTGAACTGGCTCGATAACCTGATGATGAAAAGGAATTATAATTCCTGAATGTTGATTTGCAAATTGCTGCAGGGCATCAAAACGCATAATGCTCCATATACCGGCAGCTATCAAAGGAATAGTGATAACTGCAGCCCATGCAATTCGCCGGATTTTTCTGATTGACGGTTTGCGAACCCGTTTATGATAATATACTTTTGCTGGTTTGGATTTGCGAACGCGTTTTCTTACCGGAGGTACCACCAATGGTTTTAGTCCAAAAGCCTGGTTAAAAAAATTTTGGTCCGGATCAGGTTTGAACTCCAGTTTACCGGTTTTATTTATATGAAATACTCCAATGCCATCAAGGATTAATTTATTTCCTTTTTTCAATTCATCGCGCCAGGCAGCTATTTCCTGATGTATCAACCGTGTTGCTTCATCAAAGTCGCATAAAAAATCCTGTTTTACCGCTGTTGCCAATAATCCATCGTTGAAGGTAAGATTTGAATTGAAAACAAGGAATTTGCGCGGAGGAAGCAGTGTATGCGTGGCAGCCTGAATTCTGGCGGCTTCATAATTGGCAATGAAAGCGCCAAACTCCGGAACTATGACGCAATCATGCTGATGTAGAAGACTGATCAGATGTTTTTCGAGGTTCATAACTTATAAGTTAACAGGCATGCAAAAGTAATACAGAACTTGCTAATCTTCAAGTGATGTTGGTAACTTTTAATAAATCTTCAGGTGTGTCAATGGCAATATTTTCATATTCAGTTGTTCCAACCCTGATTTTAAACCCATTTTCAAGCCATCGTAGTTGCTCAAGTTTTTCAGCTATTTCAAGTTGTGAAGGACTGATCTGGCAAATTGATGTCAAAATATCACTTCGATAGGCATACAAACCAATATGCCTGAAATATAATCCTGGTTTTAGCAACCGTTCACCGGGATCACGAACAAATGGAATGGGTGATCTGGAGAAATACAGGGCTTGTCCGTGAATGTCGCTTACTATTTTCACACAATTGGGATCAGCAATATCAGCCTCGTTACTTATCTGTTTTTTCAAAGTTGCAATTTCAGTATCCTCATATTCAAATAACTCTGTGATCTCGTCAATTTGTTGTGGCTTGATGAAAGGTTCATCACCCTGAATATTGACAATAATTTCGTTTTCAAAACATTTTTTTTGATCCGCAAGAATCCGGAAAGCTTCATAGCAACGTTCAGTACCGCTTGAATGATCTGCTGAAGTCATTAAAACTTTACCGCCATTTTCTGTAACGTGATTATAGATCCTTACATCGTCAGTTGCAACATAAACATCTTTTAATGATTTTGCTTTCAATGCCTGTTCATACACACGCATTATCATGGATTTTGCATTGATCATAACAAGTGGTTTTCCCGGAAACCGGGTAGAGGCATAACGAGCCGGAATTATTGCTATGGCTTTTATCATGATAATATTAAAATATGATGCAAATTTAATTTTCTTTTTTTAATAACATTGATTTTGTATAATATGTTGATATATAGGGATTTAGTTTTTTATGAAATTTGTAATGATTTTTGATTTTTTAATAATTGATCATAGCAAACGCAAAAAAACTCTATTTTAGCAAGTTGAAATTTTTATTTCGCCTGACTATAAAAATTAGTTTTTAATGCATAACTACCGGTTGAGATGCCGGTTTTCAAAGAATTTTCATGAACGTCAAACTACTCAGAAAACTTGATCTTATTACAGGGTGGATAACAAGAAAAACGAGCCATAACATCGTATTACAGGTAATTTGAAACAGACTGACAATGAAATATGAACAATTAATCTTTCCCATTTTTTGTGTGATGATTTTTCTGACTTTTTTCTCAGGTATCATCAGACACGATGTTGATGAAAAAGCATATTTAAAATTAGCGGCTAAAAAACAATTTGGCTGTGTTGGACAAATTTATAAAGACACGTCAGCAAGTGGTTCTTGTGTCTTAATAAGTGACCATTTTGTTTTATCTTGTGCTCACGTATTTGTTGACAGTGATACAAGGCCCGACACACTTAATTTTAATGGTCATACCATTGTTTCATATGTTGCCTATAACCATAGAGTAACTGATATTTCTAATCTAAAATTAGTATTTAAAGGACAAAAAGTAAAGGTAAAGAATTTGTGGATACATCCGTATTACCTTGACAGCCTTACCAAAGGCTCATGCGATATTGCTCTTCTTGAAATAGAGCAACCGTTAAAAAACATTACACCCGCTAAATTAAATTATTCATCAGATGAATTAAACTCAAACGTTGTGGGAGTTGGATATGGAGCATCAGGACCAGCTGACAGACCAGATTTAGTAGGACTGTACAATAAGAAAATTGCAGGTGAAAATGTAGTGGACAGTATTGGTGGACAACTGTACCTTGGTTATGAGACATTACTATTTTGCGACTTTGATCATCCGACAAGGACGGATTGTAATAAAATGGGAAGTCCAACACCAAGACCGTTAGAATACATATCCTCAGGAGGTGATAGTGGTGGCGGTCTTTTCAGAAAGAAAAAAAATCAATGGGAGTTAATAGGGATTTGCACAGGTGGTGGTGTTAACGTTGAACAACTAATAAAAACAGGTTATTACGGTCAAACAATGGAATGGACTAGAGTTTCGGTTTTTACAGAATGGATTGATGAGTTAAAAAGATGGACTACCAGTAAAAGTAAGTAAATAAGCTGTATCAAAAGATTGTTCAATTAGAGATGGAGAATGACTTTTCTAAAAAAAGGATTATTACCTGAATTATTCATAAAAACAGAAGAAATGCGAGCAAATATACTGTTATTCTATTGAACATCACTTGTATAGATTGCTTTTATTATTTTATTTTATACTTGAAACACTATGTTTTCCTTAATATTGAATATTGTCTAGATATAATTAACCATTTTCTTTGTAAAAAGATAAATAATCCACGATGAATTACAGGAAGGGGTCAGAGTTCTGTTTTTGTGAATTATAATCTCTTGACGTTTAGCAGGAATAAGATTAAGTATATATGTGATTTTTACATATATTTAATTGATATAGAAAAAGTTAGTAAACTTAATATAAATAAAATATGAATTAAATAATTGAAATTATGAAAAAAGGATCACAAAATTCATTACTAATGCCGATACTTACATTTTTAGTAATGAACCTTCCAAGAGCGCCATAAATTTAATTTATATTACAGTCTTTGATTAATATTATCTAACTACATATTATACCTTAATATCATTATATGTGCTATTATATCTTTCTAACTACTTATTAAATAAACTACTTAAAATGAAAAATTCAATTCTATCATTCTTATTAGCATTTACAGTACTAGTTGGGTTACAAGCTCAAGATTTACAGCTTAACGACAAAACAGATGGTACTACTTTGGCATCTACAAATAATTTGATTACTCCGGGCGATGCTAATTGTGACGGAGTAGTAGACATATTGGATGTCATTACAATTTCAAATTACATTCTTGGTTTAAATCCTGAACCTTTTTGTTTCAACAATGCCGACTTAAATAACGATGGCATGATCAACCTCAATGATCTGATTGCCACAGTGAACATTATTGTGGGAGGGAGCGGATTTACCTGTGGAATTTCTACAGTAATCGATATAGATGGCAATGAATATAATACCGTTTTTATAGGTGATCAATGCTGGATGTCTGAAAACTTGAACACAGGTATTCGTATTGATGGAAGCATTACTCAAACAGATAACGACGTAATTGAAAAATACTGTTATGATGATTCAGAAGCAAATTGCGATATATACGGCGGTCTATACCAATGGAATGAGATGATGCAATATTCCACGACACCCGGTGTTCGGGGAATTTGTCCTGAAGGCTGGCATCTTCCAACAGATGCTGAGTGGTCGACATTAATTCAATATGTAAGCAACCAGCCTGAATATCTTTGTGATGGCGATACCAATTATATTGCTAAAGCCCTTGCTGCAACAACTCATTGGGATACAATTTCAAATACTTGTGCGATTGGAAATGATCTTTTAGCTAACAATGCAACCGGTTTTTCAGCGCTTCCGGGCGGAGGCCGCAGTACCATTGGAAGTTTTGTCGTCATTGGTAACGACGGTTTTTGGTGGAGTTCTACTGAGTTCGCATCTATGGGTGCCTGGGGGCAGATTATGTATTACAATCACGGTTACGTGTACCACAACAACGGCTTTAAGACGACCGGATTCAGCGTACGATGTCTTAGGGATTAAATTATTTGATTATTTGATAAATTTGATTATTTTAAACCGAACCCTAATCCATTTAGGTAACAGATATTTTTATTTCTTCTAAAAGGGTTTTGGTTAGCTTGTTAGGCTCAGTGATTAATTCTTTGTTTGTATTATATTTTATTTTATTTCAATATTGTCCGGTAAAAGTATAAAATTATTTTTTATTTTTTCAATTAGCTGATAATCAATAACAATATTTGCTATTTTTTATCATTTTTAAAAGTAAGCCCCATCAAAAAGAGTAGGCTGTCTCGCTAATTCAAATGTTTTTTGCCACTCTCTATCTGGATTTTCGAGGAAATTTAGCAGATGAATATAATTGAACAAGTGAATTTTGCAAAAACTCACCAGATTTGAAAATGCCCAGTTCCTTTTCAAACTTTTTTGTATTACCGTCATGAGCAAATTAGCAATCAAAGTACAATATATTTCCTGACTTGTCCGTTTTACTGCGACAAATTTAGTTTTAATAACATTTCTGACATTAGCGGATGTAATTTTGTTCTTATTCTCAATTCTTTCTGAGTGATTTTGTTTATTATTCTTGCGTCTGTGATCTTTTTGCTT